>Ga0182736_1000583_pt1 | contig 52182 bp, 50 predicted proteins | sample eDN5th30CKraftBY_FD_128882 | JGI IMG/M metagenome (GOLD analysis project Ga0182736, IMG submission 128882) | Enriched backyard soil microbial communities from Emeryville, California, USA - eDNA 5th pass 30_C Kraft BY (version 2) (version 2) | ecosystem: Environmental > Terrestrial > Soil >... | reverse complement strand
GGCCATGGGGCCGCGCTCGGCCTTGCCGACCATGGCGAGCAGGCCCTGCTCCAGCATCATGCGGGTGAACTGGTCCATGCGCGTCGCCGTGGTCGGGCCGGCCGGGCCGACAATCTCTTCCCCGACCGGATCGACCGGGCCGACATAATAGATGACGCGGCCCTTGAACTCGACGGGCAGTTCCTCGCCTCGCGCCAGCATGTCCTGGATGCGCTTGTGCGCGGCGTCGCGGCCGGTGAGCATCTTGCCGTTGAGCAGCAGCCGGTCGCCCTGCTTCCAGCTTTGCACCATGGCGGGGGTGAGCGCGTCCAGATCGACGCGGATCGCGCTGCTGTCCGGTGCCCAGTCCACCTTGGGCCATGCGGAAAGATCGGGCGCTTCCAGATAGGCGGGGCCGGAGCCGTCCAGCGTCACATGGGCGTGACGGGTCGCGGCGCAATTGGGAATCATCGCGACGGGCTTGCCGGCGGCATGGCAGGGCGCGTCCATGATCTTGACGTCGAGAATGGTGGAGAGGCCGCCCAGCCCCTGCGCGCCGATGCCGAGCGCATTGACCGCGTCGAAAATCTCGATGCGCAGCGCTTCGATATCATTTTGCGGCCCGCGCGCCTTGAGCTGACCCATATCGATCGGTTCCATCAGCGCCTGTTTGGCAAGCAGCATGCAATGTTCCGCCGTGCCGCCGATGCCGATGCCGAGCATGCCGGGCGGGCACCAGCCCGCACCCATTTGCGGGATCATCTCCAGCACCCATGCGACGATATTGTCGCTCGGGTTCATCATCTTGAACTTGCTCTTATTCTCGCTGCCGCCGCCCTTGGCGGCGACGTCGATGCTCACCGTCGCGCCCGGCACCATCTCGACATGCAGGACGCTCGGCGTATTGTCCTTCGTGTTGCGGCGGGTGAAGGCCGGATCGGCGAGCACCGAGGCGCGCAGCTTGTTCTCCGGGTGGAGATAGGCGCGGCGCACCCCCTCATCGACGACCTGCTGCAAGGAACGGGATGTGTCGTCGAGCCGGCAGTCCATGCCCCATTTCACGAAGACATTGACGATGCCGGTATCCTGACAGATCGGCCGGTGGCCTTCCGCGCACATGCGGCTGTTGGTGAGGATCTGCGCGATCGCATCGCGCGCGGCGGGGGATTGTTCGGCTTCATAGGCCTCGCCCAGCGCGCGGATATAATCCATAGGGTGATAATAGCTGATGAACTGGAGCGCATCGGCGATGCTCTCGATCAGATCTGCGGTGCGGATGGTTACGGTCATGGTCGGTCCCTGTTGCTGGCGCCGCGATAAGCCGCGCGCGAGCCGGGTTCAAGGGCGCGTGTGAGGCGGACCGGCGCGTGGGGTGGCTCGCTCCGCCCCTGTCCCACGCTTTTCCAACGCTACGCTCGACACGAACGGAGACGGAGGCGTTGGGCGGAAAAGCGACCCGCTCATTCGCACCACCCACTCACCCGCCCTCAGCGCCCGAATTTGCGCTGCGTCTTGCCGTAGCGCATTTTGCGGGTGCCCGGTTTGCCCTCGGTCGAGCGGCCTTGATAGCGGCCGGCGCTCGCCGTCACCTGCTCGTCGGCGGGCAGGCCCAGCTCCTCGGCCTCCAGCTTGCGGATTTCATCGCGCAGGCGGCCGGCTTCCTCGAATTCCAGGTCGGCGGCGGCAGCGCGCATCTTCTTCTCCAGCTCCTCGATATAGGCGCGCAGATTATGGCCGACCATGTGCGGCCGGTCCTCGTCGCCCGTGTCGATCAGCACGCTGTCCTTGTTGGAGACATGGGCGATGATGTCGCCAATATCGCGCTTGATCGTCGTCGGCGTGATGCCATGTTCGAGGTTATACGCCTCCTGCTTCTCGCGTCGCCGCCCGGTTTCATTGAGCGCGCGCTCCATGCTGCCGGTGATGCGGTCCGCATAGAGGATCACCCGCCCGTCGACATTGCGCGCAGCCCGGCCGATGGTCTGGATCAGCGAGGTTTCGGAGCGCAGGAAGCCTTCCTTATCCGCATCGAGAATGGCGACGAGCCCGCATTCGGGTATGTCCAGCCCCTCGCGCAGCAGGTTGATGCCGACCAGCACGTCATAGACGCCGAGCCGCAGGTCGCGGATCAGTTCGATGCGCTCCAGCGTCTCCACATCGCTATGCATGTAGCGCACCTTGAGGCCGGCCTCGTGCATGAATTCGGTCAAATCCTCGGCCATGCGCTTGGTGAGCGTCGTCACCAGCGTGCGATAACCGCGCTCCGCCGTTAGCTTCGCCTCATGAATGAGGTCGTCCACCTGATCCTCGACCGGCTTGATCTCGACCGGCGGGTCGATAAGGCCGGTGGGGCGGATCACCTGCTCGGCGAAGACGCCGCCGGTCTGCTCCATCTCCCACGGGCCGGGCGTGGCGGAGACGCTGACCGTCTGCGGGCGCATCGCATCCCACTCGTTGAAGCGCAGCGGCCGGTTGTCGATGCAGCTGGGCAGGCGGAAGCCATATTCGGCAAGCGTCACCTTGCGGCGATGGTCGCCGCGCGCCATCGCGCTGATCTGCGGCACGGTCTGATGGCTCTCATCGACGAATAATATCGCATTTTCCGGCAGATATTCGAACAGCGTCGGCGGCGGTTCGCCCGGCAGGCGGCCGGTGAGGAAGCGGCTGTAATTTTCGATACCCGCGCAACTGCCGGTCGCCGCGATCATTTCCAGGTCGAAATTGGTGCGTTGCTCCAGCCGCTGGGCTTCGAGCAGCTTGCCTTCGTCGACCAGCTCCTTGAGCCGTTCGGTCAACTCGTGGCGGATGGCTTCCATCGCCTGCTTGAGCGTGGGGCCGGGCGTGACATGGTGGCTGTTGGGAAAGATTTTGACATAATCCAGACTGGCGGCCTTTTTGCCGGTCAGCGGATCAAACTCGACAATCTCTTCAATCTCGTCGCCGAAGAAGCTGACCCGCCAGGCATTATCCTCATAGTGGCTGGGGAAGATTTCCAGATTGTCGCCGCGCACGCGGAAATTGCCGCGCGCGAAGCCGGCGTCGTTGCGCTTATATTGCAGGGCGACGAGCTTGCGGATAATCTCGCGCTGGTCGACGGTCTGGCCTTTTTTCAGGCTGAAGGTCATTGCCGAATAGGTCTCGACCGAGCCGATGCCGTAAAGGCAGGAGACGGATGCGACGATGATGACGTCGTCCCGCTCCAGCAGCGCGCGGGTGGCGGAGTGGCGCATCCGGTCGATGGCCTCGTTTACCGAGCTTTCCTTCTCGATATAGGTGTCCGACCGGGCGACATAGGCCTCGGGCTGATAATAGTCGTAATAGCTGACGAAATATTCCACCGCATTGTCGGGGAAAAAGCTCTTGAACTCGCCATAAAGCTGCGCGGCGAGAATCTTGTTGGGCGCGAGCACCAGTGCCGGGCGCTGCACCGCCTCGATGACCTTGGCCATGGTGAAGGTCTTGCCCGATCCGGTGACGCCGAGCAGCACCTGATCGCGCTCGCCCGCCAATGCGCTGTCCACCAGTTCGGCGATAGCGGCGGGCTGGTCGCCGGCCGGCTCGTAATCGGAGACAAGCTGGAACGGTCGCCCGCCTTCCGCCTTGTCCGGCCGGGCCGGGCGGTGGGGAATGAAGGACGTGCCGGTTTCAGGCTCGGCGAGGTTGGTGCGGATCTGGATCGCCATGAACACGGATATGGCGATGATGGCGGCGCGCGGCAATGGGCGTGCGGTCCGGCGCAGCGTCCGATTGCGCCAGCCGGTTCAACCGTCGATGTTCGGCGTGGTGACCGGCCGATAGCGCGATGACCACATCCCGGCCACGGCATAATGATCGTGCGGGCCGGACAGTCAGGCCTTCTTCCTGTGCGGGATTGGTGGCGACGGGCGGCGGGCTTTCGCGATCGCATGCGGGTTGCGATTGAGTGCCGGCGCGTGACATGCCAGAGCGATGCGCATCATGAGTCGATCCGATCGCCTGTCCGCCTATCTCCACCGCATCGGCCTTGATGGCGCGCCGCCGGCCGATCCGGACGGGCTGGCGCGCGTTCAGGCGGCGCATCGTCAGGCGATCGGCTTCGAGAATCTCGATGTGCAGTTGGGCCGGCCGATCCGCATCGATACGGATTCGGTCTTCGACAAGCTGGTGGCGCGCGGGCGCGGCGGCTATTGCTTTGAGCAGAACCGGCTGTTCGCGGACATGCTGGCGGCACTCGGCATGGCCAATCGGCCGTTGCTGGCGCGGCCGCGACTGGCCATCGCGCCGGATGTGATCCCGCCGCGCACGCATGTGTTGCTCCATCTGGATCTGGCGGGCGAGCCGTGGATTGCCGATGCCGGTTTTGGCGGCAGCTATGTGCCGCCGCTGCCGCTGGTCGATGGCGCGACGGCGCGCACCGGCGATGGCGCGGTGCATCGGCTGCGGCGTATCGGCCGACCCGGCGACCTTGCGGGCGAATGGCTGCTGGAGCGGGCAGGGCCGGCCAGGGCCACTGACGGCCGCGCGGCGCCGCATGAAAGCTGGCAGGCGCAATATAGCTTCGATCTGACCCCGGTGGCGCCGAGCGATCTGCAACAGTGCAATCACTGGACGTCGCTCTCGCCGGACTCGCGCTTCACCCAGTTGCTGATCGTCACCATCGCACTGCCGAACGGCTTTGCGGCGATGACGGACCGCAAGCTCTCCATCTATCGCGACGGAGAGGCAAGCGTCCGCGAGATAAGGGACGCCGGCGATTGCCATGCCGTCCTGACGGATCTGTTCCGCGTGGCGATAAGTGGCGCGGACGTCGCCGCCTTGCCGTGCTTTTCCGGTAGCGCGTCCGCGCGCGTGCCCTGAAGGCTTTAGAGCAGGCCCACAAGGAAGATCAGGACAATGCCGCCGATGACCGAGCCGATCAGGCCGGCCGGCTCAAGCGGTGTCGGGCTGCCACCCTTGACGAGGCGTGCGAGAAAGCCGCCGACGAATGAGCCGCCAATGCCCAGCAGGATCGTGCCGATCACCCCCATCGGCACCGGGCCAGGGTAAAAGAAGCGCGCCAATATGCCGACGATAAGGCCGACAACGATGAAGCTGATGATTTGACCCATGGTTCCAGACTCCCCTTCCAGTGCGAATTGCGGGATCAACGTGCGCCGGATCGCTCGGTTCCCGTGGCCCGCATTTCGATCCTGACATGGATATGCGCGGCGCGCCATGCCAAACCCTGCGCAACCGCCGGATGAAAGAGCGGCTCGCGCGCAGGATGGCAGGGGCTTTGGCACGCTGCCTGTCGGATAATGTTGACAGCCCGTCATGATCGCGAAACCGGCTGAATAGCGGCAGTTATTTTGCAGAATTGAAATGATTTGACAGCGGCGGGCATGGACCGGCAAAGCGCCCCCGCCGCGTGAACGCCCGTTTTCGGGCGGGCAGCCGGTTGCCCGGGCTCGGCTCTTCAGGGCCGGTTCATGGTGAATGCCGTGTCATGACGCAGTCGTCCCGGCAGCAACTTGGGGCGGCGACTGACGACTGCGCATGGAAGGTGTTTCGAATCCGTCTTGCTGCAAGTGATATATTCGGGTAATACAGCTCGGACGCCGAAAGGTGTCGATCGGCCAGGGTGGCGAAGCTCATGAACTATGAAAGCAACATGAATTACGACACGCTGGCGACTGACCAGATCATCGATGATGAGACACGGCGCAAGCGTCGCCGCCTGCTGATCGGCGTCGCAATTTTCGTGGTGCTGGCGCTGGCTGTCTCCACCGCCTATCGCATGTTCGGCGGTGGCGGGGATAAGGGCGCGCCCGTCAGCCAGGTGCCGTTGGTCACTGTGGCCATTCCCGGTCAGGAAGCGGTGACGCGTCTGGCCAATGCCACCGGCTCGCTCGCGGCGCGTGTCGATATGCCGGTCGGCGTGGTGGGCGAGGGCGGCCGGGTGGTGTCCGTCAACGTCCAGCCGGGCGACTGGGTGAGCAAGGGGCAGGTCCTCGCCACGATCGAGCGCTCCGTGCAGACCCAGCAGCTGGCGCAGCTTGCCGCTTCGGTCGAGGTGGCGAAGGCAGATGCGCAGCTCGCGCAGAATAATCTGGATCGGGCCAGGGCGCTGGTGAGCGACGGGTTCGTCTCCAAGGCAGATATCGATCAGAAGACCGCCACGCGCGATGCGGCGGCGGCGCGGGTCAATGTCGCGGTCGCGCAGCTCAACCAACAGCGCGCCCAGATCGGCCGGCTGGATATCCGCGCGCCCGAGGCCGGGCTGGTGCTGACCCGCGCGGTCGAGCCGGGGCAGGTGGTGAGTGCCGGCGGCACCGCCCTGTTCCGCATCGCCCGCGACGGTGAGATGGAGATGCAGGCGCTGCTCTCGGAAAATGAGCTGGCCGGCCTGAAGGAAGGCACGGCGGCGCAGGTGACGCCCGTGGGCATGACCGAGAGTTTTGAAGGGCGCGTCTGGCAGATTGCGCCGGTAATCGATCAGACCAGCCGGCAGGGCATCGTGCGGATCGCCGTGCCTTATAATCCCGCGCTGCGCCCCGGCGGCTTTGCCAATGCACAGATCGCGATGGAGAAGGTGCAGGCGGCGGTGTTGCCTGAATCGGCCGTGCAGAGCGATCAGCGGGGCAGCTATGTCTATATCGTCGGCAAGGATGACAAGGTCGAGCGGCGGGACGTGAAGACCGGCGCTGTGACGGCCCGCGGGCTGGCGATCACGCAGGGGCTCAAGGGGGATGAGAAGGTGGTGCTCTATGCGGGCGGCTTCCTCAATCCCGGCGAGACGGTGAAAGCCACGATCGAGAAGAGCGACAGTTAAGCGTCGCCGGCCGCCGGAATGGGTGGTCGGGTGCTGAGGTAGAGCAGGACAGACAGAGCAGATGCGCAACATTTCCGCCTGGAGCATCCGCAATCCGGTGCCGCCCCTCGTCATTTTCATCGCGCTGATGCTCGCCGGCATCGTCGCGTTCAACCGGATGGCGATCGTCGACAATCCCGATATCGACTTTCCGGCCGCGCAGATTTCCATCACCCAGCCGGGCGCCGCGCCAACGGAGATCGAGACGCAGATCACCCAGCGCGTCGAGGCGGCGGTGCGGGCGATCAATGGCGTCGATGAGATTACCTCGACCGCGCGTGAGGGCGGCAGCGACACATTCGTGCAGTTCCAGATCGGCATCGATCCCAATGTCGCCGTTCAGGAAGTGAAGAACGCGATCGACCAGATCCGCAGCGATCTGCCGGACGGCATCCTTGAGCCGTTCGTCCAGAAGGTCGATGTCAGTGGCTCGGAAATCGCCTTCTTCGCGGTGCAGGCGACTGATATGACGATCGAGCAGCTGAGCTGGTATGTCGACGATACCGTCGCCAAGCGCTTGCTCGGCATTCCGGGCATGGCGCGGGTGAGCCGCGGCGGCGGCGTGGATCGTGAGATCCGCGTCATTCTGGACCCGGCGCGCATGCAATCGCTCGGCGTCACGGCCTCGCAGGTCAACCAGACGCTGCGTCAGGTCAATATGAACGCTGCCGGTGGACAGGCGGAGATCGCCGGTTCGCGCCAGTCCGTGCGTGTGCTGGGTAATGCCAGGGATGCCTATGATCTGGGCCAGACGCAGGTGTCGCTCGGCAACGGCCGGTCGGTGCTGCTGTCGGAAATCGCGACGGTGAGCGATGGCTATGGCGAGCAGACGCGGCTCTCCAAGGCCAATGGCAAGCAGGTCGTCACCTTCTCGCTGGAGCGCGCCAAGGGCGCCTCGGATGTGAGCGTCTATGACGAGGCGATCGCGACGCTGAATAAGCTGGAGCAGGAAAATCCGGGCATCAAGTTCCGCCAGCTGTTCACCAGCGTGAACTATACCAAGGGGCAATATTCCAGCTCGATGCACGCCATTGTCGAGGGCGCTGTCCTCGCGGTCATCGTGGTCTTCATCTTCCTGCGCGACTGGCGGGCGACGGCGATCAGTGCGCTGGCCATTCCGCTCGCGGCGATCCCGACCTTCTTCTTCATGGATTTGATGGGGTTCAACCTCAATTCGCTCTCCCTGCTGGCGCTGGGCCTCGTGGCGGGCGTGCTGGTGGACGATGCGATCGTCGAGATCGAGAATATCGTGCGGCATATGCGAATGGGCAAGACCGCCTATCAGGCCTCGATCGACGCGGCCGACGAGATTGGCCTTGCGGTCGTCGCGACCACCTTCTCGATCGTGGCGGTGTTTCTGCCGGTCGGCCTCATGCCGGGCATTTCCGGGCAATTCTTCAAGAATTTCGGTTTCACCGTCGTGATTTCCGTGCTCATCAGCCTTGCCGTTGCGCGGATGATAACGCCGTTGGTCGCCGCCTATTTCCTGGAGCATCATGGCGAACAGAAGCATGGCGAAGGCTGGCTGATGGATCGCTATATGGAGCTGTTGCGCTGGTCGCTCAATCATCGCTTCTGGATGATGCTGATGGGGCTGGCCGCGTTCGGCCTGACCGTTCTGCTGCTCATGACGATGCCGCAGCAGTTCCAGCCCAATCAGGATAATGACTTCAGCCGCATCAATATCGAGATGGTGCCCGGCACCACGCTCCGGCAGACCGAAGCCGTGGCCGATCGCGTCGGCGCGCTCATTTCCAGCCAGCCGGAAGTGGAAATGGCAATGGAGACGGTGCAGGAAGGCACCGCCCGCATCTTCATCACGCTGAAGCCGGACCGCAAGCGCTCCAGCATCGAGTTTGAGCGAGCGCTCGCGCCACGCCTCGCAACCTTCCCGGATGCGCGGGTGAGCTTTGCCTCGCAGCAGGGCGGCGCGGGCACGGGGCGCGATATCTCCGTCATGCTCTCCGGGTCCGATCCGGTGATATTGGAACAGACAGCGGCCAAGCTCGCCGAGGAGATGAAGACGCTGCCGAACGTGGTGGCGCCGCGCGTCAATGCCGATATGCAACGGCCCGAGCTCATCATCCGGCCACGCCTTGAGCTGGCGGCGGAGCTGGGCGTGACGACCTCCGCGCTCAGCCAGACGATCCGCATCGCAACGCTGGGCGATATCAACCAGAACAGCGCGAAATTCTCGCTCTCGGACCGGCAGGTGCCGATCCGCGTGATGCTGCCCGAATCCTCGCGCCGCGATATTTCGACGATCCAGAATCTGCCGGTGCAGACATCCGCCGGCGGCTCCGTGCCGCTCAGCCGGGTGGCTGAAATCAGCTTCGGCGCCGGCCCCACGACCATTCAGCGCTATGCGCAGCAGCGCCGGATCTTCGTTGGCGCCGATCTCGCCGAGGGCGCGGTCAAGGGGCCGGTGATGAAGGCGATCATGCAGTTGCCGACGATGAAGAACCTGCCCACCGGCGTCACCAATGAGGCCGTTGGCAGCGATCGCTGGCAGCAGGAGCTGATCGTCAATTTCGTAATCGCCGTCGGCTCCGGCGTGCTGCTGGTGTTCGCGGTGCTGGTGCTGCTTTACAAGCGCTTCATTTCACCGCTGGTGAATATGTGCTCGCTGGCGCTGGCGCCGCTGGGCGGCCTGTTGTTTCTCACGCTGCTCGGTCAGCCCATCTCGCTGCCCGTCTATATCGGCCTGTTGATGCTGCTTGGCATCGTCGCCAAAAACTCCATCCTGCTGATCGATTTCGCGCTCGAGGAGATGGACCGCGGGGTGCCGAAGTTCGAGGCGATCATGGATGCCGGGCACAAGCGCGCTCAGCCGATCGTGATGACCACCGTGGCGATGACGGCAGGCATGGTGCCGACCGCGCTCTCATTGAGCGGGGATAGCGCCTGGCGCTCGCCGATGGGCGTGACGGTGATTGGCGGTCTCGTGCTCTCCACGCTGCTGACGCTGGCGATCGTGCCGGCGGCGTTCAGCCTTGCCGATGGTATGGAGAAGCGCCTCGGCCCGTGGCTGCGCCGCAAGCTGCTGACCTATGATGCCAAGAGCGAAGAAGGCGCGAGCCAGCCCGCCGAGTAAACGCGTCCGGTAAGCGCCGGGAGGCGCGGCGCGCCGGCCGGGCGGGACCGCGCGCCGCGCCCGGAACCAAAGCGGCCTGTCGGCTCTTGTCCCTCATATATTGTAATGGCGTCGCTCCGGCGGCATGACGGGCGGACCATGAGCGACGACAGGCGGTGATGAACGGGAGAGCGGTAAACGGCGCGCGCCGTATGCGTATCGTCGCGACTGGCCTGCTGGTGGTCATGGCGGCGCTTTACATCGCCGCGCGCAGTACGGAAGGGATGCACCCCGCAATCGGCTTCGTGCGCGCCTTTGCCGAGGCGGCGATGGTCGGCGGGCTGGCCGACTGGTTCGCCGTCACCGCGCTGTTCCGTCATCCGCTCGGCCTGCCGATCCCGCACACCGCGATCATCCCGCGCAACAAGGATCGTATCGGCGAGACGCTGGCGAGCTTCCTGCGCGACAATTTTCTCACCCCCGCCGTGGTTGCGCGGCGCATGGCGCGGCTGGATGTCGCCGGTGCCGCAGGGCGGCTGCTGGCGGCGCCATCGGGCGGGGATGACCGGCTGCGGCGCGGCGCCTCGCGGTTGCTGGCGGATAGCCTGGAAGCGCTCGATGATGAGCGGCTGGGCGGCATGGTCAAGAGCGCACTCGTCCAGCGCATCGCGCAGATCAACATCGCGCCGATGCTCGGGCAAGTGCTGGATACGGCGATGAAGGATGGCCGCCACCAGCCGGTGATGGACGCTTTCATCCGCTGGGGCGCGCGTGCGCTGGAAGCGAACAGCGCCCTCATCCAGCAAATGGTCCACGAGCGTGCCGGCGCCATCATGCGCTTCACCGGCCTCGACGCGACACTGGCGACCAAGATTATCGAGGGGCTGGACAAGCTGTTGCAGGAGGCGGCGGACGATCCCGGCCACAGCCTGCGGGTCAAGGTCGAGGAGGGGCTGGCCGCGCTGGCGTTCGATCTCCAGCACAGCCCGCAGATGCAGGCGCGGATCGCGCGCGTCCGCGACGAGATGCTCGCCAATCCCGCCATCCAGCACTGGCTGGACGGGCTGTGGCAGGCGGCCCGTGCCGGCCTGCTGCGCGCGGCGCGTGATCCTGATGCGATGCTCGCCGGGCGGCTGGGCGAGGCCACGCGCCAGATTGGCGAGATGCTGCGTGATGACCCCGCGCTCAAGAGCCTCGTCAATCGCTTCGCTCGCCGCGTGGCGGCCGGCACGGCGGCGCGCTATGGCAGCGGCATCGTCACGCTGGTGTCCGAGACGGTGCGCGGCTGGGATGCGCGGACGGTAACGGACCGGCTGGAAAATGCGGTCGGCCGGGATCTGCAATATATCCGCATCAACGGCACGCTCGTCGGCGGTCTGGTCGGCGTGACGCTGCACGTCATCGCGCTGCTGTTCTGACGGGCGCTCCGGCGCCGCTTCGGCCTTAGCGCAACCGCCGGACGAACAACGCGCCCTTTTCCCGCCGCTCGGTCGCGAAATTGGGCAGCGATTCCACCAGATCGGACAAACGCGAGAAGCCGAAGCTGCGGGCATCGAACGATGAGCGATTGGCGACGCGCTGGCCCATCTCGGCCAGGCTGGCAAAGCCGCGATCGTCACGTTTCGAGGCTTTCCACGCATCGGCGAACAGGGTGACCAGCTCGGTATCGATGGGCAGGTTGGGTTGCGCGGCATCGGTGCGCTCGGTTGCGGCTTCCAGCGCGGTCACGTCGATGAAGCGGGTGCAGGCCTGCCGGAAGCCCTCCGGCGTCCGGTCCGAGCCGAAGCCATAGACGGGCAGGCCGTTCTGGCGGATGCGGGTGGCGATGGCCATGAAATCGCTGTCGCTGGACATGATGCCGAAGCCATCGACATGGCCCGCATAAAGCAGGTCCATGGCGTCGATCGTCATCTTCATGTCGGTCGCATTCTTGCCCTTGGTGATGTCGAACTGCTGTTGCGGCTCGATGGCATGGCGCAGCACGATGGCGGACCAGCCGGAGAGGCCCGGCTTCTTCCAGTTGCCATAGGCGCGGCGGATATTGACCGTGCCAAGGTCGCCCAAAATGGTCAGCACCGCGTCAAGATCGCCCGGTCGCGCATTATCCGCGTCGATCAGCAGGGCAATATTGCGGCCGGGTCGCGAGCCTGAATTCGCCATAGATGCGGGTCTCCTTCACGCCTGATGTTCCACAGGGCGCCCCCGGCTGCAAGGGCGGGGCGCCACCGTTTCGGCGATTATGCGACCATATACGCACAGCCGGCGGGCAAGCCTGCGGACGTCGAAAGACGCTTTAGATCGCGACAATCTCGGCAAGGATGCCATCGAGCAGCAGCATGCCCGCGGGCGTCACCGCCAGCCGCTCTCCCGCCCGGCGCAGCAGGCCGCCGGCGATCAGCCGCGCCACGGCGGCATCGTCCACCAGCGCATCGCGCGGCGCGCCGGTGCGCGCGGCCAGATCGGTCAGGTCGAGTCCTTCCGTCAGCCGCAGCCCCATCATCAGCGCTTCGCCGGCGCGCTCGGCCGGCGCAAGGTCGCGTTCTTCGCTCAGGCCATGGCCGTTGCGGGCAAGGGCGGTCAGCCAGTTTTCCGGCTTTTTGTGACGCACCGTGGCGATGCCGCTGCGTCGGCCATGCGCGCCGGGGCCGACGCCGGCATAATCGGCATAGCGCCAGTAAGCGAGATTGTGGCGGCTCTCCTGCCCCGGCGCGGCGTGATTGGAGATTTCATAGGCCGGGCGGCGGGCGGCAAGCGTGATCGCCTGCGTCAGCTCATAGAGATCGGCGGCATGATCCGGGTCGGCGGGGGTGAAATTGCCGCGCCGGACGTCCGTCTCAAACCGTGTGCCCGGCTCGATGGTGAGCTGATAGAGCGAGAGATGGTCGGTGCCGAAGGCCAGCGCGCGGCGCAGTTCATCTTCCCAGGCGGTGAGGCTCTGGCCCGGCCGGGCATAGATGAGGTCGATGCTCACCCGGTCCACACAGTGCTGGGCGGCATCCAGCGCGGCGAGTCCCTCGCGCACATCATGCGCGCGGCCGAGAAAGCGCAGTGCCGCATCGTCGAGCGCCTGCAAGCCGAGTGAGAGGCGGTTGACCCCGGCCGCGGCAGCCTGAGCGAAGCGGGCCGCCTCGGCGCTGTTGGGGTTGGCCTCCATGCTGATCTCGATATCCGGCGCGAAGGTCCAGTGGCCGGCGGCGGCGTCGATCAGCGCGGCGATGGTGGCGGGCGGCATCAGCGAGGGGGTGCCGCCGCCGAAGAAGATCGAGCCCAGCACCCGCCCCGGCAGCAGCGATGCCTCATAAGCCAGGTCGGCCAGCAGGGCGCGTCGCCACGCGTCCTGATCGACCGTCGCGCGGACATGGCTGTTAAAATCGCAATAAGGGCATTTTGCGACGCAGAAGGGCCAGTGAATATAGAGCGCGAGGGGCGGAGCCGGAACCATTGCAGCGCTATAGCGCCCCGGCTGGAAAAGTCAGCCGGTCAACCTGTTGTGGCACTGGCGCCGGTGGAAGGGGCGGCGGTGCGGGCGAGGAGCTGCAAGGCCGGCTGGTGGAGATGCGCCTCTTCATGCGCGAAGAGGGCCTGCATGCGCCCCGTCACATGAGTGACGGCGTTCACATAGCCGGACCAGTCGGCGTTGATGGCCTGCGGCGTCCACTGGCCGATATGGCGGGAGTAAAGGGCATTCAGTTCGCGCACTTCGGCCAGCACATCCGCGCCGCCGGGCAGATCGTCGAGCCGGCCGCTGGTGAGCAGCGGCCCGATGACGAGCCGCTCTTCATTGCGCATGTGGCGCAGCACCAGTGCGCCGATCTGCGCGCGCAACTGGCTGACAGCCTCCATTGGCGGGCGTGGCTCCCGGCGCAGAAGGGCGATCAGTTCATTGGCCGCGCGGATGATGGCGCGATGGTCATTGAGCAGGCTGGCCGGCATGAAGGTCTTTTCCCGTAAAGCGCGATACATTCTATAACGGGCGCCATACCGGCTGATTAATTGCGGCGGGAAACCGGGGCGGACAGCGATATCAGGCCGACTCGCGCAAAGCCGTCATATGCGGCCGTCGGGGCCGGATGGCGATCCGTCCTGAAACAGGGCGGCGACCATCACCTCAAAGGCGCGGGCGCGGTGGCTCATCGCCTGTTTCTGCGCCGGTGCCATTTCCCCGAAAGTCAGGGCGGCGCCCAGCGGCTGGAAAACCGGATCATAGCCAAAGCCCAGCGTCCCGCGCGGCGGCCATGCCAGCGTGCCCGCGACGCGCCCCTCGAACAGGAGGGTTTCGCCATCCGGCCAGGCGAGGCACAGGGTGCAGACGAACGCGGCCGATCGGTCCGCATCCGGCCCGATCTGCGCGAGCAGGCCCTCGACCTTGCCCATCGCCATATACCAGTCGCGGCCTTTCGGCCCCTCGAACCATTGCCGCTCGGCCCAGTCCGCCGTGTAGACGCCGGGGCGGCCGCCCAGCGCCGTCACTTCCAGCCCGCTATCGTCGGCGAGCGCAGGCAGCCCGGCGGCGGTGGCGGAGGCCAGCGCCTTGATCCGGGCATTTTCGGCGAAGGTCGTGCCTGTCTCCTCCGGCTCCGGCAGGCCAAGGGCGCCGGCGGAAACCGGCGTCATGCCATAGGGGCCGAGCAGCGCCGTAATCTCGGCGACCTTGCCCTCATTATGGCTGGCGATGACGAGGCGGCCGGGGGAGAGCGGGCGGGTCAAGGGCGGGTCCTCCTGCGCAAGCCGAGCGGGATCAGCGGCCGGTGGCCTGATCCTGCGCCTCGAAGATGCGGGCGCAACCGATGCGGGCGAGCCGGAGCAGGCGCAGCAGCGCTTCCTCGTCATAGGTCGCGCCTTCCGCCGTTGCCTGCACCTCGGCGATGTTGCCGTCGGATATCAGCACGAAATTGGCGTCGGCATGGGCATTGCTGTCCTCGATATAGTCGAGATCGAGCACGGGCGTGCCCTCATAGATGCCGCAGGAAACTGCGGCGACCTTGCCCTTGACCGGATCGCTGGCGAGCTGGCCGGAGGCGAGCAGCTTGTCAACGGCGATGCGCAGCGCCACCCAGGCGCCCGAGATGCTGGCCGTGCGCGTGCCGCCATCGGCCTGGATCACGTCGCAATCGATGGTGATCTGGCGCTCGCCCAGCGCTTTCAGATCGACCACGGTGCGCAGCGAACGGCCGATCAGCCGCTGGATTTCCTGGGTGCGGCCGGATTGCTTGCCGCGGGCCGCCTCCCGGCTGCCGCGCGTGTGGGTGGCGCGGGGCAGCATGCCATATTCGGCTGTCACCCAGCCTTCGCCCTTGCCGCGCAGGAAAGGCGGCACGCGCTCTTCCACGCTGGCGGTGCAGAGCACCCGCGTCTCGCCGAAGGAGACAAGGCAGCTCCCCTCGGCATGCACGGTGAAGCCGGGCGCCATATCGATAGCGCGCATTTCGTCGGGGGCACGGCCGGATGGACGCATGATCGGGAGCAGCCTTTCAAGAGGGGAATATGCACGCCCTTTAGGTCAGCCGATCCGTCGCATGCAAGGGCGTCGTGGCCCCCGCGTGCGGGTCGCGTTCCGGGGCAGGGATCGTCCGGCACCTGCATGCTTGCCTGCGCCGCCCAGGGGCTTACATAAGAGCCATGTCCCAACCGGCGCTTTATGAACTGAGCGATCGCGCACGTGAAATCTTCCGGCTTGTCGTCCAGTCCTATCTGGATGACGGCGCGCCGGTGGGCTCGCGCACGATCAGCCGGTTGCCCGGGCTCAATCTTTCGCCGGCCTCCATTCGCAACGTCATGCAGGATCTGGAGGAGGCCGGGCTGCTCGCCGCGCCCCATACATCGGCCGGGCGGATGCCGACCGATAGCGGCCTGCGCCTCTTTGTCGATGCGATGATGCAGGCGGGCGAACCGCTTGACGAGGATAAGCGCGCGATCGAGCGGCAGCTGAGCGGCGAGGGGCCGATTGAAAATGCGCTCAGCACCGCCACGGCCTTGCTCTCCGGCCTTTCCGCCTGTGCAGGGCTGGTGATGGTGCCGCACCGGGATGTGGTGCTCAAGCAGTTCGGTTTCGTGCCGCTCTCCAGCACGCAGGCGCTGGCGGTGCTGGTCGGGGTGGATGGCAGCGTGGAAAATCGGGTGATCGAGCTGCCGCCGGGCACCACCACGTCGATGCTGATCGAGGCGGCCAATTATCTCTCCGCCCACGCCGCCGGCCGCACGCTGGTCGAGGCGCAGCAATTGCTCGCCCGGCAGATTGCCGAGGGCCATGATGCGCTGGATGCAGCGGCGCGCAGCCTTATCGCACGCGGACTTGCGGCATGGAGTCGCGACCCGGAGGATCGCCCGGTGCTCATCGTGCGCGGACAGGCCAATCTCATCGATGCCAATGCCGCCGAGGATCTGGAGCGCGTGCGCCAGCTGCTGGAGGAAATCGAGGGCAAGGGCGAGATCGCCCGGCTGCTCGACAGCGCGCGCGAGGGCGCGGCGACGAGGATATTCATCGGATCGGAAAACAAGCTCTTTTCGCTGAGCGGTTCTTCCGTCATAGCCGCCCCTTATCGGGGGCCGGGCGGTCGCGTGATCGGCGTGGTCGGCGTGATTGGTCCGGTTCGGTTGAACTATGCGCGCATCGTCCCCATGGTGGACTTCACGGCACAAACCCTTTCCAAATTGATGCAATGACGGAAGATCATGACTGACGAAATCAACGACGAGAACCAGACCCCGGCGCCCGATCAGGCAGAGGCCGTGAACGATGCGCCGGCTCCGGACGGCGACGAGCCCGCCGCGCGTATTGCCGCGCTGGAGGAGCAACTCGCCGCCGCGCAGCAGGAGCGGCTCTACGCGCTGGCGGATACCCAGAATGTGCGCCGCCGTCTTGAGAAGGAGCTGGCCGATGCGCGCGCCTATGCCGCCACCGGCTTCGCGCGGGACATTCTTTCCGTCGCCGATAATCTGACGCGTGCGCTGGAGGCGATCCCGGCGGATCAGCGCGCGGTGGAACCGATGAAGAGCCTTGTGGCCGGCATCGAGGCGACCGGCAAGGAGCTGGAAAGCGTGTTCCGCAACAATGGTATCGAGAAGCTGGTGTCGCTCGGCGAGCAGCTCGATCCCAACCGGCATCAGGCGATGGTGGAAATCCCGACGACCGATGCCGAGCCGGGCATCATCGTGCAGGAAATGCAGGCTGGCTATATGATCAAGGATCGGCTGCTGCGCCCGGCTCTGGTCGGCGTGGCCAAAGCGGGCTGATCTGCCCGGAAGGGGCGTGTTGGCGGCGGATCACAAGATCCGCTGCCACCATCCTACATCCCGCCAGCCGCCCATTTTCCAGCCGACTTCGCGGAAAATGCCCGCCAGAGTGAAGCCCATCGCTTCATGAAGGGCGATGCTGCCGGGGTTGGGTAAGGCAATACCCGCGAAGGCGGCATGGGCCCCCTTCGCGGCGAGGCGGGGCAGCAAATCCCCATAAAGCGCCCGGCCAACCCCCCGGCGGGCATAGGCCGGATCGATATAGATGGCGACATCGACCGAGGTGGCAAAGGCTGCGCGGTCCCGGTGCGGGCTGCCATAAGCATAGCCGATCAATAGTCCGCTATCGTCCGCTACGAGCCACGCATGGCTCTCGCCATAGCGGGCGATCCGCCGCGCCATCTCGTTCGCGTCGGGCGCCTGCGTCTCAAAGCTCACCCAATTATCGGTGACGAACGGGCGGTAGATGGCGGCGCAGCGCGCGGCATCGGATCGGCTGGCCGGGCGCAAGGTGATCGCCATGGCTCGCCTGCCTGCCCGATCAGCCCCGCCCGATGAAGGGCATTTTGGTCGGCATCACGGTAAGCTCGAATATATTGGCGTCGAGCGGCAGGCTGTCCATATAGGCCACCGCGTCGCCGACCAGCGATGCGTCCATCACCGGCTCGGGCATGAGCCGTCCGTCGGCTTGCGGCACCCCGCGTGCGAAATGTTCGGAAAAGGCGCTGGCGGCATTGCCGATGTCGATCTGGCCGACGGCGATATCATATTTGCGCCCCTCCAGCGACGCCGCCTTGGTGAGACCGGACACGCCATGCTTGCTCGCGCAATAGGCCGCCGTATCCGGGCGTGGGCTATAGGCGGAGATCGAGCCGTTGTTCACGATCCGCCCGCCGCGGGGCTGCTGCGCCTTCATCACGCGGAAGGCGGCCTGTAAGCATAGAAATACGCCGGTCAGATTGACGTCGACCACTTCGCGGAACAACGCGGGGTCCATATCCTCAATACCGAAACGGCCCCCGTTGAGGCCGGCATTGTTGAACAGCAGGTCGACCCGGCCGAACTGCGCGACCGCATGCTCGAACAAGGCGGCGACGGAGGTCGCATCGGTCACATCTGTGGGAATGCAAAGTGCTGCCGCACCGCCAGTCGCGAGCGCTGCCGTTTCCTCCAGCGCATCGGCGCGCCGGCCGGCGAGGATCAGCTGATAGCCCCGCGCGGCAAGGGTGATGGCAACGGCGCGGCCGATGCCGCTGCCCGCACCGGTGATGATGGCGATTCGTCCTGTCATCGCTCAGGCCTCCACGGCGGTGCCGGTGGCCGAGACCATCAACATGGAGCCATTGGCGCCGAGCACCTCATAATCGAGATCCACGCCGATCACGGCATTGGCGCCGAGCTTGATGGCCTGTGCGCGCAATTCGACGAGCGCTTCTTCGCGGGCGCGGCCAAGCACTTGCTCATAGGCGCCCGAGCGGCCGCCCACGATATCCCGCACGCCGGCGAACAGGTCACGGAAGAGATTGGCGCCGACGATCACCTCCCCGGTCACGATACCGCAATAGCGCCGCACCGGCCGGCCATCGATCCCTTGGGTGGTGGTGATGATGATGTCGCTCTGCGGGGTGTCTCCCCATGGTCCATCCGCCATCCGCACGCTCCTTTCGCTTCAATGGACTTTGCTATTATCCGCCAGAGCGGCGCCTGTCGAAGGATATGGCGCCATCCATATCGGCATTGCTCGCGAAGAATGCCGTCCGCAGCGTTATTGAAGCGATCGGCGCACGCAACCTTTTGCAGCCGCATAATGGGGAAGCGGACTTTCATCTGTCAGACCCGTGCGGGAGTGGTGCTAATACTCCCGGGTGCTCTGCTGTTCTCCGGCATCTTGTGCTGCGGTGGCATTGAGCGAGATCGCACTGGAGGCGTCTTTTGCAAGCGGGCAGAGCAGTTCGCCTGCTTTGAAAGGTCAGCTTGCCTGGGCGACAGGAGCGACGCTCGGCCCGTTTTCAGTCCGAGCGGCCCCGTCACGCTTTCAGAATGGCATCAGATCATGCCCAAGGCAGCCATATAGGTTTCCAGAATGGCTTCCTCTTCCTGGAACTCTTCCTTCTTCTTTTTGCGGATCTGCATGATCTTGCGGATCGCCTTGGTATCGAAGCCACGTGATTTGGCTTCGGACATCACATCCTTGATGTCGTCCGCAATACCCTTCTTCTCTTCTTCGAGTCGCTCGGCGCGCTCAATAAGCAGCCGCAGCTCGTCGGCCGCGACATTCCCCTTGCCGCCCATCGAGTCCGAGTCAGTCATGTTCAAAAGCTCCTGTCCTGATAATGTTATGGCTGCACGGACCGAATAACGGACCGCATGCAGCCGATGGAATGATGTTCAAATTCCTCTTCGAAGCGGTGGCGATCGTTCACCGCGAGGCGCCGGGGCAATTTGGTCGGCGCAGGCGATAGCGAGCCGGCCGGGGAGATGTCTAGACCGGAGCGGCCGTCCCGGCATTCGTTTTTTGTCCACTCATGTCACATTGTGGCCCGCGTGCTCGTCTTATCAGGACCTATAACAGCAAGGACGATGATCGTGACTGCCAAACTCGACCCTTTCGTTGCCGCGCCGCAACTTATGAAAAGCTGGATGGGCCTTTCCATAGCCGTGGATGGCGGTCTGGAGCGTAGCCTCGTGGAACTGGTGAAAACCCGCGCCTCCCAGATCAACAGTTGCGCCAGCTGCCTCAACATGCACACTCTCGATGCCCGAGCGCGTGGAGAAGCCGAACAGCGCCTCTATTTGCTGTCTGCATGGCGAGAGGCGCCATGCTATACGGATCGCGAGCGGGCCGCGCTGGGCTGGACGGATGCGCTGACGCGACTGTCCGAAGCACATGCCAGCGAAGCGGACCGCGCGGCGCTCCAGGCGCATTTCAGCGAGGAGGAGCAGGTGAAGCTCACTTTGCTCATCAACGTGATCAATGGGTGGAACCGCATCATGACCGGGTTTGGCCTCTGGAACGAAACACCCGCAAAGGCAGCCGCCTGATGGAAGGGCGCGCGCAGGGAGACGCCGCAGCGAGCTTCGATCCCCTGCGCCCCCGGCTGGTGCGCGTCGCCTATCGCATGCTCGGATCGATGGCTGACGCCGAGGATGCGGTGCAGGAGGCGTTCATCCGCTGGATGGGGGCTGACCGGGCGGCGGTGCGCGAGCCGGAGGCCTTCCTGCGCCGCACGGTGACGCGTCTGTGTCTCGATCATCTCAAGTCCGCGCGGGTGCGGCGCGAAGCCTATGTGGGTCCGTGGTTGCCCGATCCGATCATCGATGAAGACGAGGATGAAGCAGAGGATGTGACGCTACCACTGATGCTCGCGCTGGAGCGCCTCTCCCCGTTGGAACGCGCAGCCTTTCTGCTGCATGATGTATTCGCCTTGAGCTTCGATGAAGTGGCGGTGACGGTCGGTCGCGACGCTGCGGCCTGCCGCCAACTGGCGGCGCGGGCGCGGAGCCATGTGCGCGATGCCAGGCCGCGCTTTCAGCTGGAGCAGCGGCGCGGCATGGAGATTGCCAGCGCTTTCTTCACTGCCTCGCGCAGCGGCGACATGAGCGCGCTGGGAGCGCTGCTGGCGGAAGATGTCAGCATGCACGCCGATGGGGGCGGCAAGCGCTTGGCTGCCCCGCAGCCGGTCTTCGGTCTGCGCAGGATCGTGCAGCTCCACAAGGCGCTGGGAGTGCTGTTTCGCAAACATGGCTCGCAACTGGTGCGCATTTGTCATGTGAACGGTCTACCGGGCTTCATCACGCTGGAGGGCGACGGCGAGTTGCAGACCACGGCTTTCGAGATTCAGGACGGCCGGATCGGCGCAATCTACATCATGCGCAATCCCGACAAGCTGCGGCACCTACACTGAACCCGTTGGATAAGGCGCAGTTGAACCAAGGGTTCGTTCCAAATTATGCTCCTGCGCGGCAGGAACCGAGGAGTTGCCTTGTCGACCCGGCTCCTCCGTTCAGGAGCGCTGAAGTCCGGGAGGCGCCGACAATGAGCGCCTCCCGTCATCATCACATCACCCGCGGCCGCAGAGCACTTCGGCGATCTGCACGGCGTTGAGCGCGGCGCCCTTGCGCAGATTGTCGCTCGCCACGAACAGAACAACGCCGTGCGCGACCGTCGGGTCCGGGCGGACACGGCCGACAAACACAGGATCAGCCCCGGTCGCTTCCAGCGGGTTGGGCACGTCGCTTACTACCACGCCGGGCGCTTTGCCGAGCAGGTCGAGCGCGGTTGCCACGTCGATCGGCCGCTCGAACTCGGCGTTGATCGAGAGCGAATGGCCGGTGAAGACCGGCACGCGCACGCAAGTGCCCGAGACAGGAAGGCCCGGAATATCGAGGATTCGGCGCGTTTCGTCGCGCAGCTTCAGCTCCTCTTCAGTGTAGCCATCCTCATCCAGTACATAGTTGAGCGGCACGACATTGTTGGTGATCGGCACAGCCCACTTCTCGGCCGCCGGCACGCAGGCTGCATTGCCGTCAAAGGCCAGCTCGCGGCCGGAAGCGCCAACCGCATCGATCTGCCGTGCCAGCACGTCGATGCCTTCAAGCCCGCCGCCAGAGACAGCCTGATAGGTCGAGACAGTGAGGCGCTTGAGACTTGCCTGAGCATGAAGTGGCTTGAGCACCGGCATGGCGGCCATTGTGGTGCAATTGGGATTGGCGATGATCCCCTTGGGGAGGTTGGCCAGCGCCTGCGGGTTCACCTCGGAAACGACCAACGGTACCTCCGGATCGGCACGCCAGGCAGAGCTATTGTCGATCACGATTGCGCCGGCCGCCGCGGCCTTGGGGGCGAGCGCCTTGGATGTCGATCCACCGGCTGAGAAGAAGACAATGTCCAGCCCGGCGAAATCGGCTGTGGCGGCATCCTCGATGGTGATTTGACGGCCCTGCCAGGTGACAGTCTTGCCGGCCGAGCGGGCTGACGCGAACAGGCGTAGCGTGCCGACCGGGAAACTCCGTTCGGCGAGCAATTGGCGCATCATCGTGCCGACGAGGCCGGTGGCACCGACAAGGCCGATATGAACCTGTGCGTCAGGTGAAAAGCGTGAAACCATCGAAATACGTCTCCTTCCAGTTTGCGGAAAGACGCGGCGGTCAGCTTTCGGTCTGAAAGTCGGCCCCGCGCTTCGCAGGGCTTGTGATCCAGATACTCGGGCCTTCAGGCCGTGCGCGCACCCGGAACCGCCCCGCTTGTGCGGGTCGGTTTAATAGTAATCGGTGTGGCGATCATCGTGGACATCGGGCGGGCAACTAACCGAGGCTGGTCATTTTGTAAATGGGCAATACGTATCATCCGCGCGCCATCGTGCCTCACAGCGCATTACGGGCTACGCTTTCCTTCATCTTGGCCAGTTGTTCGGGTGTGGCCTCGATCTGGTGCGTATCCTTCCACACCGCATATGGCATCCCGTAGATGATTTCGCGTGCGGTTTCGCGGTCTATATTTCCGTCGGCCTCCGAAATCCAGTCGGCAAGGCAGTTGCGACAGAAGCCTGAAATGCCCATCAGATCGATATTCTGGGCGTCTTGCCGATGACGCAAATGGCGGACCAAACGGCGGAAAGCAGCAGCCGCGGTCTTGTCATCAAGCGCCTCTAACGTCATTGACTATAACTCCTGTCTCTGCCCTATGCGGGCCGTTTTGGCCGATGCAGATGTGGGTATGGTCGTCGTCATCTCAAGAGGTCGCTTCCACATATGAAGAAGTTCGCGCCCCGCTCCCGCAAGGTCCGCATTCTCGCTACGCTGGGGCCTGCCAGTAGTAGCAAGGAAATGATCGGTAAGCTGTTTCTCGCGGGCGCCGACGCCTTCCGCTTGAACATGAGCCATGGCGTGCATGAGGGACATGCCGCTAATATCGCTATTATCCGCGCACTGGAAAAGGAATGTAATCGGCCAACGACGATTCTGGCCGATTTGCAGGGCCCCAAGCTGCGGGTGGGCAGCTTTTCCGCTGGGCCGGTGCTGTTGGAGGTCGGCGCTCCCTTCCAGCTCGATCGCAACAGCGATGCGGGCGATGGAGAACGGGTCTGTCTGCCACATCCGGAGATTTTCGCGGCCCTGCATGAAGGGAGCCGCCTGTTGCTTGACGACGGTAAGCTTGTGCTGCGCGTGCACTCAGTGAGTGACGATGTGATCGAGACCATCGTTGAGGTGGGCGGCATGCTGTCTGAGCGTAAAGGTGTCAACGTGCCCGATGCGGTGCTGCCGATGGCGGCGCTCACTGACAAGGACAGGCGAGACTTGGCCTTCGCGATCGACGCAGGGTGCGACTGGATTGCGCTCTCCTTCGTGCAGCGGCCCGAGGATCTCTCCGAGGCGCGCCGGTTGATGGGTGGCCATGGCCAGTTGCTCGCCAAGATAGAGAAACCAGCGGCCGTCGCACGTCTCGATGAGATTTTGGAGATGGCAGATGCGGTGATGGTGGCACGCGGCGATCTTGGCGTGGAGATGCCGCCGCAAGCGGTGCCGCCGCTTCAGAAGCAGATTGTCGAGACAGCCCGGCGCCTCGGCAAGCCGGTCGTAGTGGCAACACAGATGCTCGAATCGATGATCAAATCGCCCACACCTACTCGCGCCGAAGTGTCGGACGTAGCGACGGCGGTGTATGACGGTGCGGACGCCGTGATGCTCTCGGCCGAAACGGCGGCGGGTGACTGGCCCGAGCAGGCCGTGGCGATGATGGACAGTATTGCTCATAGCGTCGAGCATGATCCGGGCTACCTTGACCGGCTGCATTTCACCAAAACGATTCCCGATCCGACGACGGCCGACGCACTGGCTGAGGCGTGTAACAGTGTCGCGACGACGGTGTCTGCCAAGGCGATCGTGTGCTTCACTGCTTCGGGCAGCACTGTGCGCCGGATCGCACGCGAGCGGCCTTCCGTGCCGATTCTCGCGCTGACGCCGCGTGGCATTACGGCTCGGCGCATGGGCCTCATGTGGGGCGTCCATGCGGTGCGAACCAAAGATATCGGCAGCTTCGAGGAGATGATCGGCAAAGCCAAGCGCATGGCGTTGCGCACTGGCGTTGCGGGGGCTGGCGACAAGATCATCATTTTGGCCGGCGTTCCCTTCGGGACGCCGGGGTCGACCAATGTGCTTCACGTCGCCACGATTCACGGTGATGAACTGAAGACGCATGGTGAGTGAAAAAAAGCCAAGGTGGCTCCTCTGGTTTGGCGGAGGAGCCGGGTTCCAGCATCGAACGACGCGCCGGCGACAGTGCGCGCGTCGTGTATCATGGTGATGCGCGTTAGTTGGTGACGATGCACGCGTCAATGCTCGCCAATTATGGCGGTCAATGTGCCGCCGCGCCGGCCTTGATCGTCATTAGACCGTTCGTCGACCCGTGAAGTCTCGGCGAACCTTATTGCCGAGCTTCGTGTGAGACTTCCCGGAAAAAGGGCGGTGACTTGCCTGTTTTGTGAGCAGGCAAGACAAGCGAAATTTCCGATGCGTCGCTTTATGGGTGCGCGTTAAGCGGCCGTTGCTTCCGTCTCATAAACCCAGAAATTCTCGCCGAAGCGTTCGTGCAACTGGTCGAGCAATTCCTTCTGAATGGCCTTAACGCGAGCGGGAGTGATTAGTTCGGCTTCGTCCACCTCCTCCCATTTGAGGCTGGTCTTGTCTTCATAGAGATGTTCACCGGCCAGCCTGGCTTTGCCGTCATAAGGCCAGATGAAAGCTTGCCGGCTTTGTACATGATAAAATTTATGTGGGTCAGGCACATTATACCCAATGGCCTGCATAATGGCACCGAGACCAAGCAGGTTGAAGGTCAACTCATCCGCCACGCCCCAATCTGCTACGGCGATTCGATCGTCTGAGTTCCACAACACGACGTCGCCTACACTGTTGTAGAAGGCGAGCACTGCCTCGCGCCCTTCCAGTACCGCCGGGTTGGCGCCCCATGTGACGCGATAGATGGGATGGGCAACCATCATATCATCGCTGCAAATCAGGTCGTATAGACCGGCACCTTCCAGATGCACATGCCGCCAGAAGTTGAGCAATATCTTCCGATGCAGCTTGTTGGTCGTTTGCTCCAACAGCGTCTCGGTGGGCTTCATGCAGTCATAAACGGCCTGTTCGAAGCGATTCATTATCCTTGCTCCCTTCCATTATCGGCAATGTGGCGTGCTGATGCCATGGGCTCGCCATTCGCCTTTATAGCGATTTGCCGCAAAACTGGAGGAGAAGCGAGAGGCGTGCGTGGCTATTTTGCAGTCGTTGGACGAAAGTGGGTGTTGGAAACAAGTGCGAGTGCATCTGCCCGTCTATTACCATGCGAGGCGCGCGTATCGCAGTATTGCCGACCTCGCCTGACAGGGCCGCTTCAAAAGCATGTATGATGTGGGCCGCAATTGACCTCACAGCACTAAAGCGCCCGACCAGCAGCTGGTCGGGCGCTTTAGTGCCATTGGGCAGTTGCCCGCCCGGTGCGTGCTTAGCCCTGACGGGCTTTAAAGCGCCGCTGAGTCTTGTTGATCACATAGGTGCGCCCGCGGCGGCGAATCACACGGTTATCCCGGTGGCGTTCCTTGAGTGACTTGAGCGAATTGCGGATCTTCATGATCGAGCGTCCAAAAAAGCTGTTGGTTATAGAAAACCGGAGCCGCGCGTCTATGGGTGCGTGACCGCGAAGTCAAGTCAGTGGACCGTTTGTAGCAGCGCGATTGGCGAATCTCAAAAACATGTGCCGCCTCGCCAGGCCAGGCTGACGGATACACATGTCGATTACCATCAGGTCGAATCGAGCTGCGAAGTAGTGCCTCCGGACGTTGCCGGATTTGCCCCAACACAGGGACTGATATTGCCCGACCGACAATGTTAATGGTCAGGTATAGGCTGTGTCCGACGCAGCTGGGGGTGGAGTAGATTGTTCAAGGAGTGTGGTGTCATGAGGCGATCAATCACCAACCGGCTTGTTATGGCAGGCATGTCGATTCTACTCGTGAGTGGCTGCACTGCGGCGATCGCGCCGGTCGATGTGACGCGCTTTCATAACGAGGCAGTCGTGCGACAAGGCAATGTCGCGATCGTGCCAGTGAATATGGCGGATGCCGACAGTCTCGAATTCCGCACCACGGCTAATGCCGTGAGCGCTGCGCTGGCTCGCACCGGCTTCACGGTGAACGAGCGCGGCACGGGAGAGCTGGAAGCGGTTGTCGGCATTGAGCGGCAGATTTATCTTCCCGGCGAGCAACGGCGCTCGCCAGTCAGTGTGGGCGTGGGCGGATCGACTGGCAGCTATGGTAGCGGTCTTGGCCTCGGAATTGGTATCAATCTCTCGGGTAAGCCCAAGTCAGTGGTGTCGACGCGCCTGCATGTCCAGTTGCGCCGATCGGTAGATGGCGTCGCCATTTGGGAAGGGAGGGCTGAAACACAGGCGAGGGAAGGTGCACCGGCTGCGCAGCCGGGCCTTGCCGCGGGGAAGCTGGCTGACGCCCTGTTCAGGGACTTTCCCGGAACCTCCGGTGTGACTATCAGGGTCAAATGACGGAGCATATCCAAAGCACCCCTTCGCTTGCGGTCACCAGCGCTTTTGACAGCGGCAATATTGTCATCAAAGCGATTGCGGGCGCCAGCGCGACTCTCTCAATCCGCAAGGATCAGGCGAGCGATTTTTTTCAATGGTTTCATTTCCGCGTTGCTGCGGCAGCGGGCACGGTATTGACGTTACGCATTACCGGACTTGGTGCATCGGCCTATCCTGGCGGCTGGATGGATTATGACGCCTGCGTTTCGGAGGATCGAGAGCAATGGCTGCGGGCACCCTCGCGCTATGACCCGCAGGAAAGTGGCGGCACGCTGACGATCACTTACACGCTGCGCGGAGACGCAGCGTGGTTCGCTTATTTCGCACCTTATTCGCTGGAGCGGCACTATGATCTGGTAGCCCGGGCGGCGGCATGTGAAGGCGTGACGTTGCGCCAGCTTGGTCTTAGTCTGGACGGACGGCCGATCGATTGTCTGGAACTGGGCGTAGGCGAAAAATCGGTCTGGCTCATCGCCCGCCAGCACCCCGGCGAGAGCATGGCGGAATGGTGGATGGAGGGCGCGCTCGATATGCTCACTGATCCTGCTAATCCGCATACGCGCAAGCTGTTGAACACATGTCGGTTCTATATAGTGCCGAATATGAACCCAGATGGCGCGTTCAGGGGGCATTTGCGCACCAACGCGGTTGGCGTCAATCTCAACCGGGAATGGCACGCACCCACTGCGGAGCGATCGCCGGAAGTGCTTTGTGTGAGGAACCGCATGGATGAGACGGGCGTGGCCTTCGCCATGGATGTGCACGGCGATGAAGCGATCCCGGCAGCGTTTCTTGCTGGCTTTGAGGGGGTTCCCGGTGTTATCGATGCGCAACTCGCCTTGTTCCGCCGCTATCGCGATACGCTTGCTGTTCGCACGCCGGATTTTCAGACCCGTCTTGGTTATCCCGAAACGCAGCCGGGCAAGGCCAATCTCTCGATGGCCACGGCCCAACTTGCTGAGCGTTTCGGTGCGGTCACTATGACGCTGGAAATGCCATTCAAGGATAATTTTGACCTGCGCCATCAGGAGCGGGGCTGGAGCCCTGAGCGCTCGATACTATTGGGTCGTGATTGCCTCGCCACGTTGGCGGAGATAGTTGGGCATATCTAAAGCATTGAAACAGGTGGAGCAGTAGTTTGAAGTAGCGGGTCTGAGGCGCCCGATAGGACGCAGTTCTAAAATTGGCGTTCCCCGTTTGTGCTGAGCTTGTCGAAGGCAAAGGGATGACATTGAACGAACGATGGATCACCCTTCGCCTTCCCAAGGGCGCTGAAATGGAAATGAATCAGCTCAATGTTTCTGCCAGAAAATCCGTCATCGACCGCCAGCTGCGCTGATTTGCTTCAGGTTGGAAGCCGAAGTCTCGATCAGCATTGAGTGGCGTTTCATCCGCGGTAAAGGCATGACCTGTCCGACCAAAGCTGATGAACTGCCAGTCCACATCGGCTTCTGTGAGTTCCCGACAGAGCGCGACCTTGGCCTCGGGCGGGCAGATCTTGTCGTTCCAGCCGTCGCAGATCAGCAATTTCGCGTTAATCGCTGCATTGGGAAATGGCGGCGCATCATAGACACCATGGAAGCTGACGCCAGCTTTGATATCACCGCCGGCGCGCGCGAGATCGAGCACGCATTTGCCGCCGGCACAAAAGCCGATCGCACCAAGACGAGTTACGTCCACGCCGGGTTGCGCCTTCAACTCAGCGAGTGCACCAAGTAGACGCTGCTTCACCGCCACACGGTCGGCCATGAAAGCGTGCAGCAGTTTGCTGGAGGATTCCATGTCATGGCCGCGTTTGCCCTGTCCATAATAATCCACGACCAGTACTTTATAGCCGAGGGCGGCGAGTGTTTCTGCCTTGGCGAAATCCCATTCCTTGGTGCCGAAAAAGTTCGGAAACAGCAAAATGCCGGGCTGCGCGCCGGCCGTCATATCACCTACGACCATGGACTCAAATGGGCCGCCGGGTCCCTCATGGATATGGATATTTCGGGTGATTGCCATGAACCGCTCCCTTGCAGACTGATGGGCATTATCAATGGCGGATTGTCGGGCCTTTCACAAGCCAGGAGGCCGAGGTGAATGACATGCCTAGACGGGACAATCGGTATCATGATCGCAGCGGCATTGTCGCTCCTTCACCGGCAGGGAATGTGCACTGATAAACGACACCCTTGATAATGGCCGATGGGGGCATTTGTTACCATTTGCCCGAGGATTATTGATGAGCCGTGGCTGTCTTCAAACAGAACGGAACAAAAAGCACACTGCGCCGTCCTCTTACGCGATGTGGCGCCATTGCGCAGGCAGGAAATAACGTTACTAGGCGACCAGTCGATCATAGACCGGGAGCCCTTCATTCCATGCCGACGCTCGTTCTCATTCGTCACGGCCAGTCCATCTGGAATATGGAAAACCGATTTACCGGCTGGTGGGACGTCAACATGACGGAGAAGGGCGCTGCCGAGGCGGTGGCAGCGGGCGAGCTGCTCAAGGCGAAAGGGCTGGATTTCGACCAGTGTTTCAGCTCGCTCCAAACCCGTGCGATCAAGACACTTAATCTGGCACTGGAAGCGATGGACCGCCTATGGTTACCAGTGGAAAAGGACTGGCGCCTCAACGAGCGGCATTATGGTGGCTTGACGGGGCTCAACAAAGCCGAAACGGCGGCTGAACATGGCGAGGAGCAGGTGAAGATCTGGCGCCGCAGCTTCGATGTGCCGCCGCCGCCTATGACAGAAGACAGCGCATTCGACCTCTCGGGCGATCGGCGCTACGCCGGTATCCGGGTGCCAGCAACTGAAAGTCTCAAGGATACGATCGCCCGCGTGCTACCTTATTGGGAAAGCCGGATCGCCCCGGAATTGCACGCTGGCAAGCGCGTGCTGATTTCCGCCCATGGCAACTCGCTGCGTGCGCTGGTCAAGCATCTTTCAAATATCTCGGATGACGAGATTACCGGACTTGAGATCCCGACCGGCCAGCCGATTGTCTATGATCTGGCAGACGATTTGAGTGTGCGGGAGCATTATTATCTCTCAGAACGCTGAAGGGCGCCGGGAATCTCTCAATCGGCAAATTCGTCTACTAGCGGATGGCTTCGACCGAATAACTAAAGCGCCCTCGGCTCGGCCGGCACGCACGGAAATCTTTAAGCATGCCTCTGCCCCTTTTGTCGGTCTATAATCCATGTTGCGGGCGCACAGGCAAGCCCGTCTGCCATGATGTGAAGCGGGAGCGGGATGCCCCATATGGAGCGGGGCTGAAGTTGATGAACGGTCATACCGCTACGGGTGTCGTCAGGGGGAGTTAGCTGCGGCCAGCGCGGTCGTCTCCAGCCGCCGTTTGGCTGCATACATGGCGACGTCGGCGCGAGCGATCGGTGCAAAATCGCTGTCGCCGACTTGGAGTGCCGTGCAACCGAACGACGCGGAGAGCGGCAGCATATCATCGCCAAACCGGCATTCCGTCTCGCTGATAAGAGCGGAGAGCAGTGCGGCTTTTCCAACGGCTTCTTGTTCAGTGAGCCCATCGAGTAGCAGGGCGAATTCATCCCCGCCAATTCGCGCTGCAATGTCGGTGGTGCGAATTGCACCTGCCAACAGCCGGGCCATGTGCAGCAACGCATAATCGCCGGCTGCATGCCCGAACGTGTCGTTGATCTGTTTGAGGCCATCAAGATCGATGAACAGCAGGGATGCAGGCGTTCCGTAGCGTTCCAGTCGGTTTAGCCGTTCGGTCAGGCACGCCATGAAGTGACGCCGATTGAACAGCGGTGTGAGCGTATCGCGTACGACCAGCCGCTCAAGCTCAGCATTTGCGAGCTGGAGCAGGCGCACCTCCCTGCGGAGCGCGACCAACTCGTCTTCCAGTGCCGAAACGTCTGTGCCGAATGCGTCGCGCGAGACGTTTCGGGTAGTTGCTCGTGTCAAGCTCTACCTCCCTTGCGCGACCGTTGAAAACCCCTTTATGGCCGGACTTATACGACCAAGTTGGCGAATGTGCAGCCCCAAAAGCAATGACAGGCTCTTGGTGGCCCGTTTGCCCGGTTGTGCGACGATTGCGTCATCTCTATTGGCGTTGATCTTAAAGAATGGTTTCAACGTGGTGATTGGAACCGACTTGTTGAAAATGTGCGGGCAGGGTGAGTGCAGGCCATGGTGAAAGTTGGAGTGATCATGGGCTCGCAGTCCGATTGGGATACAATGCGGCACGCCGCAGACATCATGGAAGCGCTTGAAATTGACCATGAATGCCGCGTTGTTTCGGCTCATCGCACGCCGGACCGATTGGTGACTTATGCCAAGGAGGCGGCCAAACGTGGCTTGCAAGTGATCATTGCAGGCGCGGGTGGCGCGGCGCATCTGCCGGGCATGGTGGCAGCAATGACGCGGTTGCCGGTGCTTGGAGTTCCGGTGCAATCGGCCGCTCTGTCGGGCATGGATAGTCTGCTTTCCATTGTACAAATGCCAGGCGGCGTTCCGGTGGGCACGCTAGCGATCGGCAAGGCGGGTGCGAAAAATGCCGGACTGCTTGCTGCTGCAATTCTCGCCAATGGCGATTCGGGACTGGCCAAGCGGCTGGAAATGTGGCGCGCGACACAAACCGAGAGTGTGGCGGACACTCCGGCATGAAGACGGTTCCTCCCGGTTCCACCATCGGTATTGTCGGTGGCGGTCAGCTTGGCCGGATGATCGCCATCGCGGCGGCGCAACTTGGCTATCGCAGCCATATCTTCGCGCCGGAGGCAAGCGGTCCGGCGGCCGATGTGGCGATCGGCTGGACGCAGGCGGCCTATGATGATGGCGCTGCGCTCGGGCGATTCGCACAGGCAGTTGACGTTATCACCTATGAGTTCGAGAATGTGCCGAGTGATGCGGTGGCGCTGCTCGCCGGCCTTGGCCATGTGCAGCCCAATGCACGTGCGCTGGGCATTGCGCAGGACCGGTTGGCGGAAAAGAGTTTCGTGACCGATCTTAGTGGCCGCACCGCGCCCTATGCGGCGGTGGATGACCGCGCCGACCTCGCGGCGGCAATCGCGCAGGTCGGCGCGCCGGCGATCCTTAAGACCACGCGTTTTGGCTATGATGGCAAAGGGCAGGCACGGATCATGGACGCGAGCCCAGCAGCACTGGATCGAGCGTGGGCGGAGATAGCGGGACAACCAGCCGTTCTGGAGGGTTTCGTCCGGTTCGATTATGAATTCTCCGTGATCCTGGTGCGCGGGCATGACGGCACGGTGCGCTTCTGGGATTCGCCGCATAATGTGCATGTCGAGGGCATTTTGGCGGTTTCTACCGTGCCTGCGCCGGCTGCCGTGCTGGCGCAAGTGCCGGCCGCACAGGCCATCGCCGCGAAGGTGGCTGAGGCGCTCGATTATGTCGGCGTGCTGACGCTAGAATTTTTCGCGGGCGCTGATGGCCCGATCTTCAACGAGATGGCGCCGCGCGTGCATAATAGCGGGCACTGGACCATTGAGGGGGCGATCGCCAGCCAGTTTGAAAATCACGTCCGCGCCATTTGTGGCTTGCCCTTAGGCGCTACCGGGCTGGCGGCGGCGGGCGCGAAGATGGATAATCTCATCGGCGAGCAGGCCAATGACTGGGCTGCGATTCTCGCCGATGAGACCGCCCATCTCCACCTCTATGGCAAGAATGAGGCGCGCCCCGGCCGCAAGATGGGGCATGTGACGCGGCTGTATTTCACCGGGCGGCGTTGATCCGGTGGAGCGCGCGCGGCCCGAGATCGTTCTGTTGCTCGCGGCGGCGGACAATGGCGTGATAGGCGCGGATGGCGCTATCCCCTGGCATATTCCCGGCGAGCAGAAGCGCTTCAAGGCGATGACCATGGGGACGCCGATGGTGATGGGGCGCAAGACGTTCGAGAGTCTGCCGGGCCTGCTGCCAGGGCGGCGTCATATCGTCCTTACGCGCGACGCTGCCTGGCAGGCCGAAGGCGCTGAGGTTGTGCGCAGCGTTGAGGCGGCGATTGCGGCGGCGGACGGGCCTGTGCTGTCGGTGATCGGCGGCGCGGAAATCTATCGCCTGTTCGAGCCGCTGGCCGACCGGATCGAGCTGACGCAGGTGCATATTGCGCCGGCCGGCGATGCGCTTATCCCCCTGCCCGATCCGGTTCGCTGGCGCGAGGCCGCGCGTGAGGATAGGGGCCCGCAGGGGGACGTGCCGGCGTTTAGTTATGTCACGCTGGTGAGGCTATGAAGCACACCGTGGACGGCAGGGCTGGCGCCGCGTCCGCGCGCTGCCTATAGCCGCCCGCCATGGATCGGATCACGAGCGATGAGACCATGCCGGCGCATCTGCGCGGGGCCATCATCGCATTAGGAAATTTTGATGGCTTCCATGCCGGGCATCAGGCCGTTGCGGATGAAGCCATCGCATGGGCGCGGGGCGAAGGGCGGCCGGCGATAATCGCGACGTTCGATCCGCATCCTGTGCGCCTGTTCCTGCCGGATGCCGTACCCTTTCGCCTGACCACGCTCGATCAGCGCGAACGGCTGTTCGCAGCAGCGGGTGCGGATGCGATGCTGGTCTTCCACTTCACGCATGAACTGGCCGCCCATAGCGCTGAGGATTTCGTCCATATGCTTGTTGAGCAATATGGCGCGCGCGGCGTGGTGACAGGTGAGGATTTCACCTTCGGCAAGGGACGCGCGGGCAATGTCGCGCTGCTGGAGCAACTGGGGCAGCCGCTCGGGCTGGGCACGCAAGCCGTCGCACCGGTTATCGACGAAACGGGGGAGGCGATTTCCTCCAGCCGCATCCGCAATGCGCTGGTTGCCGGGGATTGCGCCACGGCCACGCGGCTGCTCACCCGACCGTTCACTATCGCTGGTGAGGTCATTCATGGCGACAAGCGCGGCCGGGAGATCGGCTTTCCCACCGCCAATATGGAGATGGGCCCCTATCTGCGCCCGGCCTATGGTATTTATGCGATCCGTGCCCGCCTGCCCGATGGCCGCCTGGTGGATGGTGCGGCGAATCTCGGCATCCGCCCAACCTTCGATCCGCCGCGCGAGCTGCTGGAGAGCTATTTGTTCGGCTTTTCTGGCAGTCTTTACGGCCAGACCATCGAGGTCGAATTGATCGAGCGGCTGCGCTCAGAAGCGAAGTTCGACAGTCTTGAGGCGCTGGTGGCGCAGATGGACGCCGATGTCGCCCGTGCGCGGGCCATCCTGCAATCATAGGGGCCCGAAGCGCCGCGCGCCTGTTTGTCGCGGCGGCACTGCCTGCACGACATGACAAGCGCGGCATTGCGCTGTAACGGCTGGGCTCCCCATGGATCGGAGTGCGACATGCTGCCAGCGCGAACCTTCAGTGTTTCCATCGCCATGGACTGGCAGGCGCTTTACGAGCGCATCTGGCAGCCGGAATTTTTCCCGACCTGGGCGGCGGGCCTTTCGGATGTCGATTTGCGGCGGGAAGGCGACGGGTGGCTGGCCACGGGGCCCGAGGGAGCGGTTCGCATCCGTTTCTCGCCGCATAACGGGTTTGGCGTGATGGATCATTGGGTCGATACTGGCGCGGGCGAACTGGTTCATGTGCCGCTGCGCGTTGTTGCCAATGGCGATGGTGCCGAGGTTGTCCTGACGCTCTATCGCCAGCCCGACATGAGCGATGAGCGGTTCGCGGCCGATATCAAGTTGGTTAATCGCGACTTGAAAGCGCTCAAGCAACTCGTCGAGGGGCGGAGGTAGAGCCGTGATGTCCCAATCCTTGCGCCCATGCTCGCGCTGGCGTAGGGGCGGACGCTTGTTTTCCCACCCGTTTCGCGTTGAGTAGGGACTGAGCCTGGTCAAAGCCTGAATCGAAGGGACATATTTGTCTGTCGGTCCGTGGCTTTTTCGTTCGCGCAGCGGCTACTCAGGGCGGGCGGTCTTTGCTAGACGCCAGCACCTATGACCGATCAGCCTGACTATAAGTCCACCGTCTTCCTGCCGCAGACCGACTTCCCTATGAAGGCGGGCCTTGCGCAGAAGGAGCCGACCATCCTCGCGCGCTGGGAGGCGATGGACCTTTACGGCAAGCTGCGTGCGGTGCGGGAAGGACGCGAGCGCTTCATCCTGCATGACGGTCCGCCTTATGCGAATGGCGACCTGCACATGGGTCACGCCATGAACAAGGTGCTGAAGGACATCATCGTGCGCAGCCAGAGTCTGCTTGGCAAGGATGCGCCCTATGTGCCCGGCTGGGATTGCCATGGCCTTCCGATCGAATGGAAGATCGAGGAGGAATATCGCAAGAAAAAGCTGAACAAGGACGAGGTCCCCGCGCAGGAGTTCCGGGCACAATGCCGCGCCTACGCCGAAAAATGGGTCGGCATCCAGCGCGAGCAGTTCAAGCGGCTCGGTATCATGGGTGATTGGGAAGACCCTTATCTTACCATGAAGTATGAGGCTGAGGCGGCGATCGTCAAGGAGTTGCTGACCTTTGCCGAGACCGGCCAGCTCTATCGCGGTGCCAAACCGGTGATGTGGTCGCCGGTCGAAAAGACCGCGCTGGCAGAGGCCGAAGTCGAATATGAAGATGTGGTTTCCACCCAGATCGATCTGGCGTTCGAGATTGTGGGGGCGCCGAATGCGCCCGAGCTGATCGGCGCTGACGCCGTGATCTGGACCACGACCCCGTGGACGATCCCGGTGAATCAGGCGATCGCTTACGGGACGGATATTGAATATGTTGTGGCTCAGCTGGATGGACGACGCTTTCTGGTCGCAAAGGGGCTTGTCGAGGCGTTTGCCCAGCGTCTGAATGATGCGCTGAGCGTCACCGGGGGCACGATCACGGGGGCTCAGCTAGCCGGTGCTATCGCCCGTCATCCGATGCACCATCTCGGCGGCTTCTTCGCAAAGCCGCGTCCGTTCATTGCGGCCGAGCATGTCACCATCGATGCCGGCACGGGACTTGTCCACATGGCGCCGGATCATGGTGAGGAGGATTTCATCGCCTGTAAGGCGATTGGTATCGATCCCGTCTTCGCCGTCACGGACGACGGCCGCTATCGCGACGACTGGCTGTGGCTAGGCGGGCAGGGCAGTGTCATCAACGTGAAGTTCAATGGCTCCGAAGGCCCGATCCTTACCGATCTGGCGGCGGCCGGCGCGCTGCTCTCGGCGGGCGAACTGAAGCACAGCTATCCCCATTCATGGCGCTCCAAAGCGCGGATCATCTACCGCTGCACGCCGCAATGGTTCATCCCGATGGACCGTGAGCGCGCCGATGTTACGCCGCTTCCCATGGTCGAGGCAGGGGCGCAGGGCGATACGCCTGGCCATGCGCAGGCTAATGGAGCGACGCTGCGCCAGATCGCGCTCGATGCCATCGAGCGGACGCGCTGGGTGCCGGCGCGCTCGCGTAATCGCATTCATGCGATGGTCGCGGATCGCCCGGATTGGGTGATCTCTCGCCAGCGCGCATGGGGCGTGCCGATTGCGCTCTATGTCGAGCGCAAGACAGGGCAGTATCTTAACGATCCGGCGGTGAATGCTCGCATCATCGAGGCGTTCAAGCTGGGCGGGGCGGACGCGTGGTTCGGCGCGGACCATCAGGCGCTTCTGGGACCGGATTACGCTCTGGCGGACTATGAAGTCGTCAACGATATTCTCGACGTGTGGTTCGACAGCGGTTCGACGCACAGCTTCGTGGTCGAGGCGCGCTATGGCGCGGGCGTGCGGGCCGATCTTTATATCGAGGGATCGGACCAGCATCGCGGCTGGTTCCAGTCCTCACTGCTGGAGAGCTGCGGTACGCGGGGCCGGGCGCCCTATGAAGCGGTGCTGACCCATGGTTTCGCGCTCGACGGGCAGGGACGGAAAATGTCCAAAAGCCTCGGCAATGTGGTCGATCCATTGAAGGTGATCGGCGAGAGCGGCGCGGATATATTGCGTATGTGGGTCGCTTCCACCGATTATTTCGACGATGTGCGGATCGGCAAGGAAGTGCTGGCCGGCAGCTCGGACGCCTATCGCAAGCTGCGCAATACGTTCCGCTATATGCTTGGCGCGCTGGCTGATTTTCGCGAGGAAGATCGCGTGCCGGTTGGGGTGATGCCGGAACTGGAGCGCGCCATGCTGCATGAGTTGGCAAAGCTGGATGCAGAACTGCGCGCCATTGTGGACAAGGGCGCGGGCAGTGAGATCTGGCTGGAATTTGGCCGCTATACCCGCGCGTTGAACGACTTCGCGAATAACGATCTGTCCGCCTTCTACTTCGATATCCGTAAGGATTGCCTCTATTGCGATGTAAACCCGGCGACGGGCCGTGAGACGGAAAAGCGCCGCGCTTATCGCACCGTGCTGGACCATCTGTTTCATGCACTGGTGCGTTATGCCGCGCCGATCATTCCGTTCACCGCTGAAGAGGTGTGGCAGGCGCGCTATCCGGGCGAGGACAGCTCGGTGCATATGCTCGAATGGCCCGAAGTGGACGCCGGCTGGCGCGACGACGCGCTGGGCGAGCGCTGGAGGGCGATCCGTTCATCGCGCGATCAGGTGACGCAAGCCATTGAGCCGCTGCGGCGCGAAAAGGTCGTGCGCTCCAGTCTGGAGGCGGATGTGCGCATGGCCAATGTGCCTGCCGGGATCGATTTTGCGGAGGTGAGCATCGTGGCGAGCGTGACGCAGGATGACAGTCTGGCTGCGCCGGCCGTCACGCCGACGGCGCATCATAAATGCGGCCGCTGCTGGCGCCATCTGTCCGATGTGGCGAGCGATGGTGCGCTGTGCGCTCGCTGTGAGACGATCCTGACATGAGCGATATGGCGGATATCGATTCGGCCGCACCGGGAACGGTTGAAGACAGAACGCCCGTGCGCTCCCATCGCCGGATGGGATTCGCCATTGCCAGCGGCATCCTGATCTTTGACCAGCTCTTCAAATATCTGGTGACTTATCCGCTCCAGCTGGCGTCCCATGGGCGGCACGGTATCGAGATCACGCCCTTCTTCAATCTCACCTGGACGGAGAATCGCGGCGTTTCGATGGGCTTTCTCTACGCCGAGACTGAGGTGATGCGCTGGCTGCTGGTCGCCATGACCGTGGGTATCGCGACATTTGTCGGCTTCTGGCTGTGGCGCGAGCGTGCCCGTGATGATGCCATTGCGCTGGCCCTCGTGCTCGGCGGAGCGATCGGCAATATCATCGACCGTGCCCGCCTGGGTTATGTCATTGACTATGCCGATCTTCACATTGGCGAATGGCGCCCTTTCCTGATTTTCAACCTCGCCGACGCCGCAATCACCATTGGCGTCCTCATCCTGCTTGCGCGGGCGCTGTTGCTGCGCGAAAAGACCGCAGCCAAGGAGACACGTTAAGATGCGTTCACCCACCCGCCTTCCGCTGGCGCCCCGTCTTCCGCTGGCGCTTGTCGGCATCGCGATGCTCTCGGCTTGCGGCAGCACCAATTTGTTCAACCGTGACCGGCCGGACGAAATGGCTGTTTCACGTCAGCCGCCGCTGGTCATCCCGCCCGATTTCGCGCTGGTGCCGCCCATGCCGGGCACGGCAGCAGCCAACCAGCAGGGTTCGCTCCAGCGCGATGCGCTTGAGGCGATGTTCGGCGGGCCGGCGCCGCGCAGCGCGGGCGAAACATCGGCGCTGAGGGAGGCCGGCCGGTCGGTTGCCGATCCGGGCATCCGCTCCTCCGTTGGCGATCCGCAGACCGAGGTGATCGACAAGGGCCAGACCACGCAGGACATCATCGCCGCGCCCGAGGGCGATGGCGAGACCGCGCGAGTGACGCCGGGGCAGTAACCGGGCGCGGGGCGTGGCAACCTTTTCGCCCGGCCGTTCGTTTGGCCGGGAGAGGAGCAATGCCATGCAACATGATGCCAAACAGGCATTTTGGCGCGCACTTGCCTATAACCCGTTCCTGATGGTCGGGCTGAAGGGAAGTGGCGCGCACAGCCTGCCGATGACCGCGATTCTCGATGAAGAAATCCAGCCCGGTGCAATCTGGTTCTTCACGACCAAGGATAATCGCCTTGCCCCCGGCGGCGGCGCGATGGCGCAATTTGTTTCCCGCGAGCAGGATGTGTTCGCCTGCCTCTCCGGCACGATCGCGGCCGATAATGATCCGCATGTGATGACGCGGCTATGGTCCAGCACGATTGAGCAATGGTATGAGCGAGGCCGGGACGACCCGGCCATCCAGCTGCTGCGCATGACCGTCGACGATGTCGAGGTGTGGGCCGCCGCGCCGGGCAACAAGGGCTGGTTCAGACGGATGACGCATGACGATATCGCGGCGGGTAAAGCCTGGCGGCATGCCGATGAGGCGATTTGACGCGCCGTCTATCCGGACACTAGCGGTCTATTGAATCGACCTTTTGCGTCAGGCCGCAATGCGCGCCGCCAGCGCCATGGCGGCTGTTGGATTCCTCACCTTGGCGCCTGAGATGAAATAGGCGAATATGTCCCGCGCCTTGTGCCCGGCCGGCGCATCGGCGACATAGGTGAGGCCGTCCGGCCGCTCGCCAGCCGCCCATTGCTGTGCGATGCCGGCCCAGCGATCCAGCGCGGCATCGTCATAGCCGGCCGGGATGTCCTCGCGACTTTGCATCAGGCGGGCATAGACGAAATCGGCTGTAGGATCGGCGATCATCGGATGGGTGGCATGATCGGCGACGATGATGGCGACGCCGTGCGCGCGCGCCAGATCCACGAAGGCGGGGCAGGCGAAGCTCTCATGCCGCACCTCTATCGCATGGCGCAGCCCTATGCCCTCAAGACGATCCGGCAGCATGGCGAGGAAAGCGGCCATGTCGTCGGGATCGAAATGGCGGGTTTCCATGAACTGCCAGAGGATAGGGCCCAGTGTCTCGCCCAGCTCGGTCAGGCCGGAATGGAGAAAGCGGGCGATCGATTCCTCCGCTTCGGCCAGCCGCTTCTTCATCACCGTATAGCGCAGGGCTTTGACGGCATAGACGAAGCCCGGCGGGGCGGCGGCGCGCCATTTGGCGAAGGTGGTCGGGCTTTGCGTGCGATAATAGGTGCCGTTAATCTCGATCGTGCCGAGATGATTGACGGCATAATCCAGCTCCTTCGACTTGGGCAGATCGGCCGGGTAGAAAGAGCCGCGCCACGGCTCGAACGTCCAGCCGCCAATGCCGGTGCGGATGGTGCCGCTCATGGGCGCGCTCCTGTGCGTTGCGCACTTTGTTGTGTGAGGTAACAGGCAAAGCCAAAGCCGTTTAATGTGACGGATCGACCGGCCGGCAACAGCGCCGGCTTCTGGCGGTCGGGGAGGGGGAGGGAGAGATTATTCCGCTGGAAGAAGGCTGGCATAAAATCCTCCATGTCGCCGGGATCGATGCAGAGATCGCCCTTCATCCTGTCATGAATGTTTGGCGTCGTTTCACGACCATAATAGAGGGCGATCCGTCGAACATTTCCTCTGCAATATCGGCATCCGCGCCGTGTTCCGACAGCGTGGCAACAAACTGACCCTGCGTCACCCCCGCCCGTGAGGCGGCGAGGCGCTTGTCGTTGCGGCAGCCCGGCCACCAGCCCATCGCTGGCCAGCCGGTGAGCGCCACACCCGCAAAGGCGGCGGCACCTGCCGCGCTCATGCCCGCGCGCCGCCGGCCTCCTCGACACCGGCGCTGTTGTGGCGCAGCGCTGCGAGGACGGTCTCGACAATATGCGGGGCATTGAGGCGCGCCTCGTCATATTGCTTCTCGGGCTTGTCCTGATCCTGAAATATATCCGGCAGGCGCATGGTGCGCAGCTTGAGGCCGCCGTCGATCAGCCCCTCGTCGCTGGCGAGGGTGAGGACATGCGCGCCAAGCCCGCCAACCGCGCCTTCCTCGATCGTCACGGCCACATCATGCGTGGCGAGCAGCTTGCGGATCAACGCCTGATCGAGCGGCTTGGCGAAGCGCAGATCGGCCACCGTGGTCGAGAGGCCGCGCGCGTCCAGCGCATCGGCGGCCTTGAGGGCTTCCTCCAGCCGGGTGCCGAGCGAGAGGATGGCGACCTTCTTGCCGGCGCGGACGATGCGGCCCTTGCCGATCTCCAGCCGCTCGGGCGTTGCCGGCAGGGCGACGCCGACGCCGTTGCCGCGCGGATAGCGCAGCGCGATCGGCCCGCTATCATGACAGGCGGCGGTGTGGACCATATGGACCAGCTCGGCTTCATCCGCCGCCGCCATCACCACCATGTTGGGCAGGGTGGCGAGATAGGTGATATCGAAGCTGCCCGCATGGGTCGCACCATCCGCGCCGACAAGGCCCGCGCGATCAATGGCGAAGCGGACGGGCAGATTCTGGATCGCCACATCATGCACCACCTGATCGTAGGCGCGTTGCAGGAAGGTGGAGTAGATGGCGCAGAAAGGGCGCATGCCCTGCCCGGCAAGCCCGGCGGCGAAGGTGACGGCATGCTGCTCGGCAATGCCGACATCGAAGCTGCGCTCGGGATAGGCGCTGGCGAATTTGTCCAGCCCGGTGCCTGACGGCATGGCGGCGGTGATTGCGACGATCTTCTCATCCCGCGCGGCCTCGGCGATCAGCGCCCCGGCGAACACGCTGGTGTAGCTGGGCGGCCCGGCCGGCGCCTTGGTCTGCTCGCCGGTGATGACGTTGAAGGTCTGCACGCCATGATATTTGTCCGCCGCGGCTTCGGCCGGCGCATAGCCCTTGCCCTTTTGCGTGACGACATGGACGAGCACGGGGCCATCCGCCATGTCGCGCACATTCTCCAGCACGGGGATCAGCTGATCGAGATTATGGCCGTCGACCGGGCCGACATAATAGAAGCCCAGCTCCTCGAACAAGGTGCCGCCCATCGCCATGCCGCGTGCGAACTCATCCGTCTTGCGCGCCGCATGGTGGAGCGGGCGCGGCAATTTGCGGGCCATGCGCCGCAGCATATCGCGCAGGCCGAGAAATTCGCGGCTGGAAACGAGCCGGGCGAGATAGGCCGACAGGCCGCCGACGGGCGGGGCGATCGACATATCATTATCATTGAGGATGACGATCAGCCGGTTGCCGGCCGCTTCCGCATTGTTCATCGCCTCATAGGCCATGCCGGCGGACATGGCGCCATCGCCGATCACCGCGATCGCCTTGCCGGGCTGGTCCGCCAGCTTGTTGGCGACGGCGAAGCCCAGCGCGGCGCTGATCGACGTGGAGCTGTGCGCCGCGCCGAACGGATCATATTCGCTCTCGGCGCGCCGGGTGAAGCCGGAGAGGCCGCCGGGCGCCCGCAACGTGCGGATGCGATCCCGCCGACCGGTGAGGATCTTGTGCGGATAGCATTGATGCCCGACATCCCAGACCAGCTTGTCTCGCGGCGTATCGAACACATAATGGATGGCCGTGGTCAGCTCCACCACGCCAAGGCCGGAGCCGAGATGGCCCCCGGTGACGCCGACGGCGGAAATCACCTCGGCGCGCAGTTCGTCGGCAAGTTGGCGGAGCTGGTCTGGCGCGAGCTTGCGCAACTCGGCTGGATCGCGCACCTGATCGAGCAGGGGCGTCTCGGGCTGGTCCATCATGTCCTGCACCTAATGTCCTTCCCGGCAAATGTCGAACGAACTTCGCCTGTTGCCGCTATGAAATGGCGCTGGTTCGGGGCGAGCGGGGCAGGCCGGCGCCCACATGGCGCGCGACGCGATGCAGGAGGGCGGTCAGGCACATTTGGCGCAGGTGCCAAGCACCTCGATGATCGGCCGGTCGGCGGTGAAACCCTGCTGCCGGGCGATGCCGCGCACCTCTCCGGTGAGCGCGTCATTATCGATATGCGTCGCCTCGCCGCAGCCCTTGCAGACCAGAAAGATGCAGTCGTGCAGGCAGCCGGGATGCGCATTGGCGATATAGGCGTTGGCGCTCTCCACCCGCTGCGCGACATTGCTCATCACGAACAGATCGAGAATGCGATAGACGCTGTTGGGCGCCACGCGCTTGCCGCGCCGCTGCGAGACCTTGTCCGCAATATCATAGGCCGAGGCGGGCTTTTCCTCCGCGGCGAGCACCGCGAAAATATCGCTGCGCATATCGGTCCATTGCTCGCCCGCGCGCTCCAGTGCAGTGCGGGCGGCGCTGGCGAGCTGGGAGCCGGTGGGCTCCTGATGCTTGTGGGAATGCAGGGCGGGCTGGACCATGAGAACAATCTAGGCCCTGCCGGGCGGGGGGACAAGTCCCGCCCGCAGAAGGCTTGGCAACGGCGCTCCGGCTCCGTAAGGTTTGTTGACAAAGTCTATAGGGGTTGGCTGATGCGAGTCGTTGAGGGGAAGGGGCCGGACGCTGCATTTGCCGCGTCTTGCAGCGCAGCCATGGCGACCATGGAGGGGGCCGCGCCGCGCCGTTTCACCCGGCAGGACGCCGGATGAGATGACAAGATCAATCAAATCACATGAAATCAGGAGAAGATATCTGATGCCCGTCATGCAACATATCGGGCGGCTTGCCGCCGGGCTGGTCGCCGCCGGCCTGATGGCCGCCGCGCCCGCGCAGGCCGCCGGCCAGGCCGTGCTGGAGAAGATCGCCGTCCATTCGCCCGCCATGGAAGGCAATCTGGAAGGCAACAGCGCGGATCGCGACGTGCTCGTCTTCCTGCCGCCCAATTACAAGGCGGACAAGAACAAGCGCTATCCGGTCGTCTATTTCCTCCACGGCTATTTTTTCGATGTGGTGGAATATGACACCTACGCCAAGTTCGGCGAGGCGGTGACGGATGCCGCCGCCAAGGGCAATGAGCTGATCCTCGTGGTGCCGGATGCCGGCAAGACGAAATTCTCCGGCGGCATGTGGTCCAACTCGCCGACATCGGGCAATTTTGAAGGGTTCGTGACGAAGGATCTCGTCAGCTATATCGACTCCCATTACCGCACGCTGGCCAAGCCGGCCTCGCGCGGGCTGGCCGGCCACTCGATGGGCGGCTACGGCACGCTGCGCATCGCGATGAAATATCCGGGCCTCTACTCCAGCATCTACGCGCTCAGCCCCTGCTGCCTCTCGGCGCGGCAGGTCGATCCCGTCGCGGACAAGAAGGTGGAGGACATGTCCATGGAGGAGCGGCTGAACTCGGACTTCGGCACGCGCGCCGCGCTGGCATCCGCCGCGGCATGGTCGCCCAATCCGCAGAATCCGCCCTATTATTTCGACTGGCTGACCAAGGATGGCGTCGCCCAGCCGGAGGTGGTGGCGCAATGGGCCGCCAACGCGCCCAATGCGATGGTCGCGCAATATATCCCGGCGCTGAAGAGCTATCAGGCGATCGGCCTTGAGGTCGGCGACAAGGACGGGCTCGTCAAGGACGATACCGAGATGCACGAGCTGCTCGACCGCTTCGGCATCAAGCATGACTGGCAGGTGTTCGATGGCGGCCATGCCGACAAGGTCGCCATGCGGATTCGCGATTTCACCCTGCCGTTCTTCGGCAGGCATCTCGCGACGAAATAGAGCGCATAACAATTTTGGGGGCGCATGGGCGCGCGGGAGGAGGGGCCCGCGCGCCCATGTCGTTTATGGCATGATGCGCGACCAGGCGGCGCGGCGGCGATGCTTTTGCGCGCCCGGCGGCGGCGCTGTTTCGGTGCGACGTTTATTTTCATTTCACAAAACTGCATCTGCCCGGCGATACAGCTTGGCGCATGGAACCGGCCTTGCCATGATGAGCCGGCGCGAGGACGCCGCCTGGGCGGGCTGGCGGACAATGAACCGAGGGAGGCCGAAAGGATGAGGGAACGGGCGGGTGGATTGGCGATCGTCGCGCTGGCGGCGATGGCACTGGCCGGCTGCGGCACCGCGCAGGAGGAAGCGCCGACGCTGGACGAGGTCGCGCGGATCGATCAGGCACGGCTGGAAAATGCGGCGAGCGATCAGGACAACTGGCTGGCCTATGGCCGCACCTATGCCGAGCAGCGCTATTCCAACCTGACCCAGATCAACGACGCCAATATCGGCCAGCTCCGCCCGGCCTGGGCGGTGGAGCTGGATACGTCGCGCGGGCAGGAAGCCACGCCCATCGTGGTCGATGGCGTGATGTACACCTCCACCGCCTGGTCCAAGGTGATGGCCCTCGACGCGGCGACCGGCAGGGTCCTCTGGCAGTTCGACCCGCAGAATGATGGCGCCAAGGGCGTCCACGCCTGCTGCGATGTCGTCAATCGCGGTGTCGCCGTGTGGAAGGGCCGCGTCTATGTCGGCACGATTGACGGCCGGCTGATCGCACTCGACGCGCGCAATGGCGACAAGGTCTGGGAGGTCGTCACCGTCGACCAGAAGCAGCCCTATACCATCACCATGGCGCCGCGCGTGGTGCGCGACAAGATCATCATCGGCAATAGCGGTGCGGAGCTGGGCGTGCGCGGCTATGTCTCGGCCTATGACAGCGAGACCGGCAAGCTGGTCTGGCGCTTCTACACCGTGCCCGGCAACCCGGCCGACGGCCCGGACGGCGCGGCCTCCGACGAGCCGATCGAGAAGATCGCGCGCGAGACATGGTTCGGCAATGACTATTGGAAGCTGGGCGGCGGCGGCACCGTGTGGGATTCAGTGGTTTACGATCAGGAACTGAACCAGCTGCTCATCGGTGTGGGCAACGGCGCGCCGTGGAACCACAAGCGCCGATCGGACGGGAAGGGGGATAATCTCTTCCTCTCCTCGATCGTCTCGGTCGATCCCGATACCGGGCAATATAAATGGCATTATCAGGTCAACCCCGGCGAGACGTGGGACTTTACCGCCACGCAGCAGATCATGCTGGCCGACCTGACGATCGACGGAAAGCCGCGCAAGGTGCTGATGCAGGCGCCGAAAAACGCGTTTTTCTATGTGATCGATCGGACCAACGGCAAGCTCATCTCCGCCAAGCCCTACGCGCCGCAAAACTGGGCGGAAGGCATCGACCTTGAGACGGGCCGGCCGATCGAGAAACCCAATGCGCGCTTCACCGACGGGCCGGCGCTCATCTACCCCTCCGGCATCGGCGCGCATGCCTGGATGCCGATGAGCTATTCGCCCAAGACCGGGCTCGTCTATATTCCGGCGATGGTCCACGCCATCGCCTATGGCGATCAGGACCCGTATGAGGTGCATCCCGGCCGCTGGAACACCGGCGTCTCCTTCCTCGATCCGCCGGCGCTGCCGGGCCTGCCCGATACGGTGGAAGGCCGCCGCAAGGCGCTGGCCGCGATGATCAAGGGATCGCTGGTCGCCTACGATCCGGTGGCGCAGAAGATCGTCTGGGAAGTGAAGCGCGACTGGCCATGGAATGGCGGCACGCTGGCCACCGGGGGCAACCTCGTCTTCGAGGGCACGGCGCGCGGGGAGTTCGAGGCCTATAGCGCCGACAAGGGCAAGAAGCTCTGGTCGTTCCAGACCCATCGCGGCATCATGGCCGGGCCGATCACCTACCGCGTCAAGGGCGAGCAATATGTCGCCGTGATGGCCGGCTATGGCGGTTCGATGGGCATGGCGACCGAATCCGCCTGGGAAAAGCGCAAGATGCCCAACGGGCTGATCGTCGCGTTCAAAATCGGCGGAAAGGGGCAGTTGCCGGCCTATACGCCGGCGCCGCTCGACAAGCCGGACCCCAGCAACGAGCGCTTCACGGCAGCGCAGATCGCCACCGGGAATAAATATTATTATACTTATTGCACCATCTGCCATGGCGGTCCGGTCAATCCGGACCTGCGCCGCTCGGCTCTGCTCAAGGATAAGGATGGCTGGCAGCAAGTGGTCATGAAAGGCGCGCTGGCCCAGAATGGCATGGCGAGCTTTGCGGATTATCTGACGCCGCAGGAAGCGGAAGGCATCCGCGCCTTCGTCAACCAGCAGGCGAAAGATCTGCTGAAGGAAGAGGGCGGCGAGTAGGCCGGCCCGACGATCCATATCCGCCCGGCCGATCGCTGCACCGCAGGATCGGCCGGGCCGGCCGCAGGCTCCGGCCAGCGCAGATGGTTCGTCTGACAGGCGAGGCGCGACCCGCGCCGATGATGGCGCTAAACGGGCGAGGCGCACCAATTGATGCGCAGAAGGTTCATGCGACGCAGCCGGACGATGGTTCTGTGATCGTTAAAAGCGATCAATCGGCTCACTTTAATCAATTTTGAAAATGTTGCCGGCTGGGCTATATGCAGTGCGTCAATTCAACGCAGGAGCAGATATGAGCCTTGTTAACACCCCGATGAAGCCTTTTTCCGCGACTGCCTATAAGCAGGGCAAGTTTGTCGACGTGACGGACGGCGATGTGAAGGGCAAGTGGGCGGTTTTCTTCTTCTACCCCGCCGACTTCACCTTCGTTTGCCCGACCGAGCTTGAGGATCTGGCCAACATCTACCCGACGCTTCAGAAAATGGGCGTGGAAGTCTATTCGGTCTCCACCGATACCCATTTCAGCCACAAGGCCTGGCATGATTCCTCGCCGGCCATCGGCAAGATCGACTATTATATGCTGGGCGACCAGAACCACAGCATCTCGAACAATTTCGAGATTCTGCGTGAAGGCGTCGGCCTCGCCGATCGCGGCACCTTCGTGGTCGATCCCGAGGGCATCATCCAGCTGGTCGAGATCACGCCCGAAGGCGTCGGCCGCAACGCCACCGAGCTGCTGCGCAAGATCAAGGCGCTGCAATATTGGGTGAGCCACCCGGGCGAGGTCTGCCCCGCCAAGTGGGAAGAAGGCGAGAAGACCCTCGCGCCTTCGCTCGACCTGGTCGGCAAGATCTAAAGCGGTCCCCCCGCGGTTCCGGGGCCCTTCGGGGCTCCGGGACCGATCCCGCCCGACCCATTTCCTTCCCTCAACGGAGCCCCTCATGCTGGATAATAATATCAGAACCCAGTTGCAGGCCTATATGGCCAATATCAGGCAGCCGATCGAACTGGTGCCGTCGCTCGACGACAGCGCCAAGGGTTCGGAGCTGCGCCAGCTTCTGGAGGAAATTGCGGGCCTGAGCGACCTTGTGACGCTCGCCCCGGACGCGGACGATGCGCGCCGCCCGAGTTTCCTCATTCGCCGCACCGGCACCGATATCGGTGTGCGCTTCGCCGGCATTCCGCTCGGCCATGAATTCACCTCGCTCGTCCTGGCGCTGTTGCAGGTCGGCGGCCATCCGCCCAAGGTGGATGACGACGTGATCGCACAGATCAAGGCGCTCGACGGCGACTATAGCTTCGAGACCTATTTCTCGCTGAGCTGCCAGAATTGCCCGGATGTGGTGCAGGCGCTCAACCTGATGAGCGTGGTCAATCCGCGCATCCGCCACGTGTCGATCGACGGCGCACTGTTCCAGGGCGAGGTCGAGACGCGCGGGGTGATGGCGGTGCCGTCCGTCTATCTGAACGGCGAGTCCTTCGCCTCGGGCCGCATGGATATCGAGCAGATTCTCGTCAAGCTGGACACCGGCGCGGTTGCGCGCGCGGCCGAGAAGATCGCCGCCAAGGAGCCGTTCGACGTGCTCGTGGTCGGCGGTGGGCCGGCGGGTGCGGCGGCGGCGATTTACGCGGCGCGCAAGGGCATCCGCACCGGCGTGATCGCCGAGCGGTTCGGCGGGCAGGTGCTCGATACGATGAGCATCGAGAATTTCATCTCCGTATCCCACACCGAAGGGCCCAAGCTGGCCGCCGCGCTGGAAAATCACGTGAAGGATTATGATGTCGACATCATGAACCTTCAGCGGGCGACGAAGCTGGTGCCGGCGGCGCAGCCGGGCGGCTATGCGCAGGTCGAGCTGGAAAGCGGCGCGACACTGCGGGCGAAATCCGTCGTGCTGGCGACCGGCGCGCGCTGGCGGCAGATGAACGTGCCGGGCGAGGACGAATATCGCAACAAGGGCGTGGCCTATTGCCCGCACTGCGACGGGCCGCTCTTCAAGGGCAAGCGCGTGGCGGTGATCGGCGGCGGCAATAGCGGCGTCGAGGCGGCGATCGATCTGGCCGGGCTGGTCGCGCATGTCACGCTGATCGAATATGACAGCCAGATGCGCGCCGACGAAGTGCTCCAGCGCAAGCTGCGCAGCCTGCCCAACGTCACCATCATCACCTCCGCGCTGACGACGCAGGTGCATGGCGACGGCGAGAAGGTGATCGGCCTTACCTATAAGGACCGCAACAGCGACGAGGCGCATCTGGTCGAGCTGGAAGGCGTGTTCGTGCAGATCGGCCTGGTGCCGAACACCGAGTGGCTGACCGACGCGATCACGCTCAGCGAGCGCGGCGAGATTGAGGTGGACGCGCGGGCGCAGACGACGCAGCCGGGCATCTTCGCCGCCGGGGACTGCACGACCGTGCCTTACAAGCAGATCGTCATCTCCATGGGACAGGGCTCGACCGCGGCGCTCTCCGCCTTCGACTATCTGATCCGGCTTGCCCCGGCCGCGGAACAGGCAGAGGCGGCCTGACCTGCAAGGATCGACCGCCCCTCCGGCCATGGCTGGAGGGGCGGTTTTGCTATTCGGGCCGGCGCCAGATCCATGTGCCGAACACCAAAGCGGCGCCGATGGTGGCGAGCGGCCATGGCCATGGCGCGAGGAGCAAGGACAGCAATATGCTGAAGGCGAAGGCGAGCAGCGCGGCGCGCTTGCCCCGCCGGCTGATCGCGCCGCGCGTCCGCCATGCGCGGATCGCCGGGCCGAAGCGGGGCGAGGCGAGCAGCCTGCGCTCCAGCGCCGGGCTGCTGCGCGCGAAGCACCAGGCGGCGAGGATGAAGAAGGGCACGGTCGGCAGCAGGGGCAGCGCAATGCCGGCAATGCCCAGCAGCACCGACAGCGCGCCGGCGGCGAAATAAAGCGGTTTGAGGATCATCGACCGGCGGGCGCTCCCTTGCGGCAAGGTTGCAGCGGCGCCGCGCGTAAGTCAAAGCCGGATGTGGCGTGAGGCGGTCGGCGGCCGGCGCGGATCACAAGTTGTCGTCGGGATCAGGGCAGAGGCCTTTGGCGCATTTTCGCGGCGGTGGACGCCCCCTGCCGGCGTGGGCAGCATCGTCAGGCAACGATGCGGGGCAGCCAGTCCGTCCGATGCAATCGGAACGGACCGGCTCTAGCCGCGCAGCCCTGCCGCTTCGCGCGCGAGTGCTTCTACCTTCGCCGGATCGAGCGGGCCCTTGGGCACGACCCAGCTTCCGCCGACGCAGGGAATGAAAGGCTGGGCGAGCCATTCGGGCGCGGTCTGCGCGCTGATGCCGCCGGTCGGGCAGAAGCGCACGCTGCCGAACGGAGCGGCAAGCGCCTTGAGGGCGGGCAGGCCGCCACTCGTCGCGGCGGGGAAGAATTTGAACCGATCCAGCCCCAGATCGAGCCCGCGCATGATATCGGCGGCCGTTGCGATGCCGGGCAGGAAGGGCACGCGGCGGGCGATCGCCGCCTTGCCGAGCGGCTCGGTAAGACCGGGCGAGACGATGAAGCGCGCACCGGCCGCCAGCGCGTCGTCCAGCATCTTCGGGTTGAGGACGGTGCCTGCGCCGACGACAGCGCCGGGCACCTGCGCCATCTCGCGCATCACCTCCAGCGCGGCGGGCGTGCGCATCGTCACCTCCAGCGCTGGCAGACCGCCGGCGACCAGCGCCTGCGCGAGCGGCACCGCCTCGCGCACATCCTCCACGATCAGCACCGGGACCACCGGCGCGAGCGCCATCACGTCATCGATCGTCATCATCATTCCCATCAACTGTTCCTGGGCTCTCGCCATGCAGCCGCCGCGCCATACAGGCCGATCTCGGGGTGGATGGCGATCCGCACCGGGATGGTGCGCATCAGCGCTTCATAGCGGCCCTTGGCGATGAAGCGACCGTGAAAGCCGCTTTCTTCCACCAGAAAATCGCGCATCCGCTGGGTGAGGCCGCCCGCCAGCACCACGGCGCGGGGGCCGTGGGCAAGCGCGAGATCGCCCGCAACGGCGCCATAGGAAAGACAGAGCCGCTCCAGCGCGGCGCGCGCGGCCGGGTCCGTGCCGTCGAGCGCTGCCTGCCATAGCGCCGGGTCCTCCATCAGTACCACCGGCTCGCCGCTCAGCGTCGCCATCGCCTTGTGAAGATTGTTCAGGCCCGGTCCGGAGACGATCCGCTCGACCGAGACGCGCAGAAATTTGGCACGCAGATAATCGAGGATGCGGTCCTCCAGTGCATCGAGCGGCGCGAAATCGAGATGGCCGCCTTCCGTCGCGACGATATGCGGCCGGCCGTCATCATAAGCGATGAGGGCCACGCCAAGCCCGGTGCCCGGCCCGATGACGGTGACGGCGCCATCCTGCGGAAAGGGACGATCCTCCCCGAACAGGAGCGGCAGATGCGTTGCCGGGAGCCGCGCGACGGCGTGGGCCACCGCCTCGAAATCATTGACCAGCCGGATGCGCGACAGGCCGAGATCGCCGGCCAGCGTCGCCGGCCGGATGACCCAGCTCGAATTGGTGAGCTTGATCCGCTCCTGCTCGACCGGGGCGGCAAAGGCAATGGCGGCACAATCCGGCAGGGGCTGGCCGTCCTCGGCCGCGAAAGCGCGCCAGCAGGCGGCGAGACTGGGAAAATCCGCCACCTTATATTTGTGGATATCGCCGAGCGTGGGCAGGCCCTCGTCGTCGAGCGTGGCGCGGGCGAAGCGGGCATTGGTGCCGCCAATATCGGCTGCGATAATCTCCCTCACCACCCGGCCTCCATCGCGGCCAGAACGGGTGAGGCGCCGGCCTCCGCCAGATCGCTGTTGTGGCGGAACAGGGCGAAGAGATCGCGGCCGGTATCATGGGCGGGCGGTGGCGGATCGGCTTGCGTCCGCGCATCCCAGTCGGCCGGATCGACCAGCGCTTCGAGCGTGCCCGTGACCGCGCAGACGCGGACGATATCGCCATCGCGCAGCTTGCCGATGGGGCCGCCGCCCAGCGCTTCGGGGGAAAGATGGATGGCGGCGGGCACCTTGCCGCTCGCGCCGGACATGCGGCCATCCGTCACCAGCGCGATCCGGAAACCGCGATCCTGCAATACGCCGAGCGGCGGGGTGAGCTTGTGCAGCTCCGGCATGCCGTTGGCGCGCGGGCCTTGGAAGCGGACGACGACCACCACGTCGCGGTCCAGCTCGCCGGCCTTGAAGGCAGCCATCACCTGATCCTGATCGGCGAACACGCGGGCGGGCGCCTCGATCGTGCGGCGGGCCGGATCGACCGCGCTGGTCTTCATGATGCAGCGGCCAAGATTGCCGGTGAGCAGGGTCATGCCGCCATCCGGGCTGAACGGGTTGGACACCGGGCGCAAGATGGTTTCGTCGCCCGGCGCGGCGGGCGGCTCGTCCCAGACCAGCGCATCGTCCACCAGCATCGGCATGCGGCCATAATCGGCGAGGTCGCCGCGCGCGACGGTCATGATATCGCGGTGGAGCAGGCCGGCGCGCAGCAATTCGCTGATGACCCAGGCCATGCCGCCCGCGCCATGGAAGCGGTTCACATCGTCCGCGCCATTGGGATAGACCCGCGCGATCAGCGGCACGACGGAGGAGATGTCCGCCAGATCCGTCCAGTCGATGATGATCCCTG
>Ga0182736_1000582_pt1 | contig 52244 bp, 51 predicted proteins | sample eDN5th30CKraftBY_FD_128882 | JGI IMG/M metagenome (GOLD analysis project Ga0182736, IMG submission 128882) | Enriched backyard soil microbial communities from Emeryville, California, USA - eDNA 5th pass 30_C Kraft BY (version 2) (version 2) | ecosystem: Environmental > Terrestrial > Soil >... | reverse complement strand
CGCCTGCGCCGATGCGGGCGCATGCACGCGCGTCGCGCCCGAAGGCGAATCGACGCCGCCCGGCAACGCGCCGATGCGCAACGTGAGCTGGGACGACGCGCAGGTCTACGTCAAATGGCTGAGCAAGGTGGGCGGCAAGCCGTATCGCTTGCCGACGGAAGCGGAATGGGAATACGCCGCGCGCGGCGGCACGCAATCGACGTACTGGTGGGGCGATCAGATGAAAAAAGGCACCGCCGACTGCAAGGATTGCGGCGATCCGTACAAGCCCGAAGCGCCGACGCCGGTCGGATCGTTCGCCGCGAACCCGTACGGCCTCTACGACATGAACGGCAGCGTCTGGGAATGGGTCGCCGACTGCTGGCACAGTTCCTACAAGAACGCGCCCGCCGATGGCCGCGCCTGGGACGATCCGTCGTGCAGCGTGCGCGTGATTCGCGGCGGCTCGTGGCGCGAAGGCGCGGCCTACATGCAGTCGGCGACGCGCTTCAAGTACAGCTCGAGCGTGCGGCAATCGCAGAACGGCTTTCGCGTCGCGCGGGACATGGAGTGAGGTTCATCCGCCCAGCGCTTTCAGGATGATCTGCGCCTGCGTGTCCCGCTCGATTTTCTTGAGCAGCGGCAGCGCCGCCCGAAAATCGTCGGGCGTGCAGACTTGCCTGCCGAAGCGGGCGTCGAGCGTGCGCGATATCTGGATCACGTTGGTCGACGGATCGAACACATAGCGCGCGCGATAACGAAAAACATCGCTTGTCAGATCGAGATCGTCGGGCACTTCGGCGACGTGCGTCGTCTTCGGCAGCGTGATCTGCGCGGTTTCGTCGAACGTGCCGCCGATGCACAGATACGGCTGCGTGCGCGTGCGCTCGGCGAGCCAGTTGCGCACCGCCGTCGCGATGCCGCCCGACAGGCTCGACAGCGCGGGCAATGCCGTCGTGCCCGTCGGCCAGACGATGTCGTCGAGCGTGCCGCGCAGCGTCGTCGCGAACGGGCCGCCGGTTGCATCGACGTCGCTCGTCGTCAACGCCCCCGCGCCGCGCAGATTCGTGTAACGGAGCCGGTCCGCCGCGATCTGGTCGCGCCGTTGCGCATTCGCGAGACGCAGGTTGATCCGCTCGATTTCCGCGCTCCATCCCGCGTCCTCGACCCAGTAGGCGAAATTCGCCTCGCCCTTGTCCGCGACCTCGATCTGCAGCCGTGCCGTGCGCGCGAGCGGCTGCGTCGCGGGCGTGCGGGCCAGCGCGCCGGTATTCACGAGCAGCGCGGGCCGGTCCATGTCGGCGAGCGGCAGAAAGCCGAATTCGACGCTCGCCGCCGTGCTGTCCGCGAACACGTTCAGATCCGGCAGCCAGGTGACGATGTGGTTGATCGCGCCCGATCCGTAACCGGGCACCGACGGCAGCGTATAGACCGAACCGAGCCCGATGAGCGCGGGCTCGTTGCGAATGCCGACGGCATCGAGCAGCGCGCCGTAGAGCGCGACGTGATCCTTGCAATCGCCGTAGCGATTCGCGAGCACGTCCGTCACGCGATGCGGCACGGCCGGACTCTGCCCGATGAACATCGCGACGTAGCGGATATGGTGACGCACCCAGTCGTAGAGCGTTTTGGCTTTGGCGCGGTCGTCGGCGGCGTTTTGCGTGAGCGATTGCGCGAGCGCGCGGATTGCGGGATCGGTCGCGCCCGGATCGGCGGCGGCGTCGCGGTAGGCCTTCGCGAAGCTCGCGTAATCGGGAAAGGTCGTGACCATCAGCCGATCGCCGTATTGCGCATAGCCCACGGAGCCGCTTTCGATGCGCGCGAAACGATCGTGCCGGTACGTGAACGCGTAACGCGTGCGCCCGTTCGCCGTGACGGGCGGCTCGGCGACATAGCCGCGCGCATCGGCATAAAGCGGCTTGTCGGCGGGCAGATCGAAGACGAGCGTCTGCTGCACGACGGGCCGCTGCCCCGGATCGACGTAATAGTTGAATTGCCCGGGAATGACCGCCGCCGCCTGGCTCTTGCGAAAACGCAGATGCACGGTCGAGCGGATGCCCATCGCCGGAAAGATCACCGCGCGCAGTTTCGCGTCCTGAAACGTCGGCGCGCCCGCCGAGCGCGGCTCCTGAACGTCGCGGATCTGATCCGGCGAGACGTCGTGGCGCGCGCCGCTCGCATCGATCGAATAGGCCTCGACGATCTCCACCTTCGACACGCTCTTGTCATACCAGACGTAGCGCTGCGCGATTTCGTCGACGCCCGCCGACGTGTTCGCGCGCAGCACGGTGATGTCGTCTTCGGTGAGCGAGCCGTCGCTCGCGACGACGAACTCATGAACGTCGCTGACGATCGTCGACGGGTCTTCGTCCGCCGCGACCGCCGCGCACGGCCACGCGCACGCGAACGCGATGTAGCACGCCATCCGGGAAATGTTGCGACGTGCCATGTCGAAGTGTCCGCGCCGCGCAAGGGAAAACTCATCGTACAGGAGGACATGGCGGCCGCGCACGCCCGTTCAACCGGATCAAAAGTGCGACGAATCCTGGGACGAATCGAAGCGCGCGACATTTTGTATCATATTGCGATACAATTTTACGATTGTCGCACGCTTGCTTTTCGCGCCCTCGATCCGGCCAGCCAGTGTGACCTTCCACTGACTCTTCCCGGAACGCTGAAAAGTGACGCGTATCGCATTGCTTCGCTGGCTCCAAGGCTTTCTTCCCGCTCCGGTCACGCTGCGCTGGACCGAGCGATTGCGCGCGGGGCTCGGCGCGCTGATCGGCATTGCGCTGACGGGCGGGCTGGCGCATCTGCTGATCGGCGATGCATCCGCGATTCCGTATCTCATCGCGCCGATGGGCGCGTCCGCCGTGCTGCTCTTCGCCGTGCCCGCGAGTCCGCTCGCGCAGCCGTGGTCGATCATCGGCGGGAACATCGTGTCGGCGACGGTCGGCGTCAGCTGCGCGATGTTCGTTCACGATCCCGTCGACGCTGCCGCGCTCGCCATCTGTCTCGCGATCTGCGCGATGTTCGCGCTGCGCTGCGTGCATCCGCCTTCGGGCGCGGTCGCGCTGACCGCCGTGCTCGGCGGGCCGTCGATTCACGCGCTCGGCTATGGCTTCGTGTTCGCGCCGGTGGCGATCCAGTCGGCGGCGCTGCTCGTGTCGGCGATCGCATTTCACGCGCTCACCGGGCATCGCTATCCGCACGGCCACGCCGCGCCGAAACCCGCGGTCGCGCCGCCCGGCGCCGACTCGTTCACGCGCGCCGACCTGCAGGCCGTGCTGTCGCGCCGCAGCGAATTGCTCGACGTCGATCCGGACGATCTCGAAGCGCTGCTTCGCGAAGCGCAGTTGCAGGCCTACGCGCGCCGGTTCACGGAGTTCACGTGCGCCGACATCATGTCGCGCGCGATCGTCTCCGTGACGCCCGAGACGAGCGCGCAGGCGGCGCTCGCGCTCATCGACAGGCATCAGGTGAAGGCGCTGCCGGTAATCGACGCGACGCGCCGCGTGTGCGGCATCGTCACGCGCGCGGACCTGGCGCCGGTGCGCCGCGACGGCATCGGGCAACGCGCGCAGCAGGCGATCGAGCGGCTGATGCGCGGCCCGTCGACGACGCCGCCGCTCGTCGCCTCGCTGATGACAACCGACGTCTGCACCGTGAAGACGAGCACCGCCATCGCCGATCTGGTGCCGATGTTCGCGCACTTGGGGCATCACCACATTCCGGTGGTCGGCGCGCACGATCAGCTCGCGGGCATGATCACCGAAGCCGATCTGATCTCCGGCCTCTATCGACAATCGTTCGCGGGCGAGCGCAAGACCGCCTGAGCGCGTCCACTGAAATCCGATGAACACTCCGCGCAAACTCGACAAGCCGGACTTCGAGCAACTGTCCGAATTCCGCTATCAGATGCGGCGCTTCGAGCGCTTCTCCGAGCAGGCCGCGCAGAACGAAGGCATCACGCCGCTGCAATATCTGCTGCTCCTGCACATCAAGGGCTATCCGGGGCGCGAATGGGCAACGGTCGGCGAACTCGCGGAGCGGCTGCAATCGCATCATCACGGCGTGGTGGCGCTCGTCACGCGCTGCGAGGCGGCCGGGCTCGTGCGACGCGCGCAGAGCGAAGAGGATCGCCGTCAGGTGCGGGTGCATCTCGAAGCGCGCGGCGAAGAAGTGCTCACGCGCCTCGCCGCGCTGCATCGCGCGGAGATCAAGTCTCTCGATGGCGCGTTCCGCGTGCCGCAGATCGATTTCTGAATTCCTGGAGCGCCTTCATGGACCATCACAAACGTGACTTTTCGGTCAACGACCGGCTGCTGAAGATATGCGGACTCGCCGCCGTCATCGGCGGCATCGCCACGCTCGCGGCCGTCGTACTCCTTGCGCTCATCCATCTGTTCACGAACCTGTTTTTCTTCGGCGCGCTTTCGCTCGAGGACAACTCGCCCGCGCTCAATACGCTCGGGCCGTGGGTGATCGGCATTCCGGTGATCGGCGGACTGATCGTCGGCATGATGGCGCGCTTCGGCTCGGACAAGATTCGCGGACACGGCATTCCGGAGGCGATCGAGGCGATCCTGTTCGGCAAGAGCCGCATGTCGCCGAAGGTGGCGATCCTGAAGCCGCTGTCGTCGGGGATCGTGATCGGCAGCGGCGGGCCGTTCGGCGCGGAAGGCCCGATCATCATGACGGGCGGCGCGCTCGGCTCGCTGATCGCGCAATGCATCGACGTGACCGCCGCGGAGCGCAAGACGCTCCTGGTCGCGGGCGCGGCGGCGGGCATGACGGCCGTGTTCGGCACGCCGGTCGCGGCGGTGCTGCTCGCGGTCGAACTGCTGCTGTTCGAATGGCGGCCGCGCAGCTTTCTGCCGGTCGCGCTCGCTTGCGCGGTCGCGGGCTTCGCGCGCGCGGCGGTGTTCGGTACGGGCGCGCTCTTTCCGCTCCAAACGCCGCCGCCGCACATGATTTCGCTGCTTTCGTGCCTCGTGGCCGGGCTGTTGTCGGGCGCGCTGGCGTCGGGGCTGTCGGCTGCGCTCTACAAGCTCGAAGACCTGTTCCACAAGCTGCCGATTCACTGGATGTGGTGGCCGGCGCTCGGCGCGGTGATCGTCGGTATCGGCGGATATCTCGAGCCGCGCGCGCTCGGCGTGGGCTACGACGTGATCGGCGATCTGCTGCATCAGCACATCGCGATTCAGGTGGCGCTGTCGATTCTCGCCGTGAAGGCGATCATCTGGGTCGTCGCGCTGGCTTCGGGCACCTCGGGCGGCGTGCTCGCGCCGCTATTGATGCTCGGCGCGGGCCTCGGCACCGCGCTCGGCGCGATCCTGCCCGGCCACGACACCGCGCTCTGGCCGCTCGTGTGCATGGCCGCGACGCTCGGCGCGACGCTGGGCGCGCCGCTCACCGCGATCGTCTTCGCCTTCGGCCTCACGCACGATGCGAACGCGCTCCTGCCGCTGCTCGCCGCGACGCTCGTCGCGCACGGCTTCGCGACCGTCGTCATGAAGCGCTCGATCATGACCGAGAAGATCGCGCGGCGCGGTTATCACATCTATCGCGAATACGGCGTGGATCCGCTGGAGCGCCATCACGTCGATGAAGTCATGACGCGCGACGTGCTGACGATCGACGCCGCCACGCCGCTTTCCGACGTGCTCGCGAAGCATTTCGGGCCGCAACAGGTGCATCGGGCGTATCCGGTGGTGCGCGAAGGCGTGCTCGTCGGCATGCTGGACCGGGCGTCGCTCGGGACGTTGATCGGGGCGTCGCCGGTGGCGCAGTCGGGCGTCAGCATCGGCGATGCCTTGCAGCGCATGGAGCACGGCGCGCCGGCGTTCGCGCTGCCGGGCGAGCCGTGCCGCCTTGCCGCGACGCGTCTCGCCGTGCATGAACTGGAGCGCCTGCCGGTGGTCGCGGACGAGGCGTCGCGGCGGCTCGTCGGCATCGTGTCGCGCAGCGATCTCGTGAAGCCCGCGCGCGCGCACTTCGACGAGGAACATCGGCGCGAGCGCTTCAGGGGCTTTCGGCGGACGGCGCCGGCGCTGAAGAAGCACTGAAGGATGCGAGGTCGGCGCAGAGATCGGCGAGCGGCTGCGTCCAGTCGCCCAGTTGGGTCTGACGATAGAGCCGCATCGACGGATACCACGGCGTGAAGCGCTGACAGTCGAGCCAGCGGCTGTCGCAGGCCCGCGACAGCAACACCCGCACCGGCCGATTCAGCGCGCCGGCGAGATGCCCCGTGCCCGTATCGATGGTGACGAGCAGATCGAGCTTCTCCAGCACGCGGGCCGTGTCGCCGAAGGTCGAGAGATGCGGCGCGATATCGGTCACGCCGTGGCGGTTCATGATCGCGCGTTCGTCGTCGCCGAGTTCGCCGACTTGCAGCGAATAGAACTGACAAGCCTGATTCGTCAGCAAGGATTCGAGCCGCTGAAGCGGCATCGAACGATACGGTTCGTGCCGCACGCCGCTCGCGCTTCTCCAGATCAGGCCGATTTTCGGGCGCGTCGTTTCGACGTTCAGCAGCGCATTGGCGTCATCGGACAAACGCTTGGCCGGATCGATGGCGATGCGCGCGGCGGGATTTTCCATCGGAAAGTATGGCGAGCGTTGATAGCGCGCGTAGAGACTGAAACCGAAGGTCACGCGATCGCAGCACGCGAGTTCGGCCGCGCGCTGCTCTTGCGTCGCCATCGACAGCTTGACCTGCTCGCTCTGTCGGAAGACTTCCTCCCAACCCGAAAATTGCTCGGAGACGATCATGCTCGCCCCTTCGCGCAGCAGCGCGTCGATGTAGCGCGAGAACTGCACGAAATCGCCGAAGCCGCCCTCCGCGGAAATGAAAATTCGCTTGCCCGCGACGGACTCGTCCATGCCGAGCAGCTTGTCCGGGAGCGCGCCGGCCCAATCGGGATCGGATTCGAGAACGAGTTGATGAAAGACTTCGGCATACGATCTGCCGCGGATCGTGCGATAGCGTTCGTTCGCCTCGTGAAACTTGCCGAGGGCGAACTGCACCATGCATAGCTCTTCGGTCAGCGCGTATCGATTGGCCTGCGAAAGCGGCTCTTCGAGTCCGAGCTTCAGGAATTTCTCGGCTTGCGCGTGCATCCCGAGAAAGCTCAGGTCGACGCCGAGTTGGGCAAGCCAGCAATCCGGGTTCGCCGACGCGGCGAGTTGCCCGGCGAGCGCACAGGCTTCGGCGGCGCGTCCTGCTGCTCGCAAAGTGCGGATGAGGTCGAGCGGCGCCATGTCTCGTATGTTGTCGATATCGGCCATGCTGATTTTTTGTAGGAAGGCTGCGGGCGGGAGGCGGTATGTTAGTTCCCCGATGCATCGCGAGCGCAAAAAAGCGTCAATCCAAGGTAGATGTATCGGCCCAATGGGGGAAGGCACTTTGCGTCAAAAGGCGTTTCGGGGAGAGAAAGAATCGTGGGTGGCACTGGGCTGTGCCGATGAAAGCATCGGCGTCGGATTGCGCGTTCGCTGACGAACGTTCGAAACGGATCGCCCGATGTTCTCTACTATGCAAACTCTCCCGCTGACATCGCCCCGCCCATGCCCAACCGCCGCGCTTTCCTCCGCCTGACCGCCGCCGCGCTCGCCACGCAGGCATTCGACACGGCACAGGCAGCCCAACCCATGCACACCCGCCCGATCCCGTCGACGAAAGAGCCTTTGCCCGTCATCGGCTGCGGCACCTGGCGCACCTTCGACGCCGGCGACGACCCCGCCCGCCGCCGCGAGCTCGCCGAGGTCCTGCGCGCGCTTTTCGCCGCGGGCGGCTCGGTAATCGATTCATCGCCGATGTACGGCTCCTCCGAAGCCGTCGCGGGCGCGCTGCTCGCGCAATCGCATACGCGCGACAAAGCGTTCATCGCGACGAAAGTCTGGACCGACGGACGCGAGGCCGGCATCGCGCAGATGGAGCAATCGCTGCGCTTGTGGCAGACCGATCGCGTCGATCTCATGCAGATTCACAATCTGCTCGACTGGCGCACGCATCTCGCCACGCTGCGCGACTGGAAAGCCGCCGGCAAGGTCCGCTACATCGGCGTCACGCATTACACGTCGAGCGCGTTTGCGCAGGTCGAGGCGGTGCTGCGCTCGGAGCGCATCGATTTCGTGCAGATCAACTACGCCGCCAACGACCGCGATGCCGAAGCGCGCCTTCTGCCGCTCGCCGCCGAGCGCGGCGTCGCGGTCATCGTGAATCAGCCGTTCGGCGGCGGATCGCTGCTCGCGGGCCTGCGCAACCGGCCGCTGCCGGATTTCGCGCAGGAAATCGGCTGCACGTCGTGGGCACAGCTCCTGCTGAAGTTCGTGCTGGGCAACCCGGCCGTGACCTGCGTGATCCCCGGCACCGGACGCCGCGAATACATGATCGATAACGCGCGCGCGGGCATCGGCAACTATCCCGATGAAGCGATGCGAAAGCGCATCGCCGATGCGGTCGCGTAAGGAGATGAGCATGAGCGATCCGTACGACCTGCAGCGTTTCGTCGACGCACAGGAAAGCGTCATCGACGACGTGCGCGCCGAGCTTTCCGCCGGCCACAAACGCACGCACTGGATGTGGTTCGTGTTCCCGCAGATCGTCGGCCTCGGGCACAGCGCAATGGCGCAGCACTACGCGATTTCGTCGCGCGACGAAGCCCGCGCCTATCTCGCGCATCCCGTGCTGGGCGCGCGGCTCGTCGAGCTGACGCGCATCGTCAACGGGCTGCAGGGACGCACTGCCGGGCAGATTTTCGGCTATCCGGACGACATGAAATTCCATTCGTCGATGACCCTTTTCGCGCACACCGCCGACGATCCCGCCGTCTTCGAAGAAGCGCTGCGCCGATATTTCGACGGCCAGTCCGACGAGGCGACGCTTTCCCGCCTGACATGACGGGCATGGCCGTTGCGCTTCGGGAAACGTCCACTTTTTCCGGGAGCGCAAGCCATGGGCCAATCCTTCAAGCTGCACGATCACGTCCGCTGGAATACGCCGCAAGGCGAAACGACGGGCCGCATCGTGCGCATCGTCACCGAGCGCACGACGCTCGACGGCCACACGGTCAACGCATCGCACGACGATCCGCATTTCGAAGTCGAAAGCGACAAGAGCGGCAAGCGCGCCGTTCACAAAGGCGACGCGCTCAAGCGGATCTCGCATTGACCGCGCGCACCGCACGTTCGCACTATTGCAGTGCGCGCGACGCCACCTGACACCGTTCCTGCAGAAACCACGATAAACGTTCAAACTTCTACCGCGCTGGAAGCTTGAATCGCGCATTTCAATTGAACCGGATTGCCCCAATCCTTTGAGGAATCGAACCAATGAAATCGAAACTCGTGGCACTGCTCGTTGCATCGTCGGCACTTGGCCTGACTTCCACGGCATCGTTCGCCCAAGTCGCAGGCACGCAGCCGCTCGGCGTATCCGTCGAAGTATCGACCGCCATCATCGATGGCTGGAGCATCAAGAAATCCGTGTTGAACAAGCCGGTCGTCAACGAACAGGGACAACGCGTCGGCGTCATCAACGACATCATCGTCGCGCCCGACAAGTCCGTTTCGTTCGCGATCATCGCCGCTAACAAGTTCCTCGGCGTGGCGCGTCACGACGTCGCGATTCCGATCGAGCAACTGGACGTGAAAAACGGCCAGTTCGTGCTCGCGGGCGCGACCAAGGAGGCGATCAAGGCGCTGCCCGAGTTCCAGTACAACAAGGTGAAGGCGACGCCGATCCCGCGCGCGCAATTCGAGCATCATTGATTCGCCGTAGTGCCTGACGGGGCGGCCGCGCGCCGCCTCGCCCGCGTTCAACCGGAGCCAGCCGATGTTCAAAGCCCTCATCCTCGACAAACAGGACGACCGCACGGTCGCGTCCATTCAGTCGATCGACGAAGCCCGACTCGCTTCATCCGGCGATGGCGGCGACGTGCTCGTGCGCGTCGACTTCTCCACGCTCAACTACAAGGACGGACTCGCGATCACCGGCAAGGCGCCCGTCGTACGCACCTGGCCGATGGTGCCGGGCATCGACTTCGCGGGTGTCGTCGAGACGAGTTCGCATCCGGATTACAAGCCCGGCGACAAAGTCGTGATGAACGGCTGGGGCGCCGGCGAAACGCATTGGGGCGGGCTCGCGCAGAAGGCGCGCGTGAGCGCCGCTCATCTGATCGCGCTGCCCGCGAACATCACGACGCGCCAGGCGATGGCCGTCGGCACCGCGGGCTATACCGCGATGCTTTGCGTGCAGGCGCTGGAAAAGCACGGCATCGGCGCACAGGACGGCGACGTGCTCGTGACGGGCGCGAACGGCGGCGTCGGCAGCTTCGCGGTCGCGATTCTGGCAAAGCGCGGCTATCGCGTGATCGCGTCGACGGGCCGTCCCGAGGAAGCCGCGCGGCTGCGCGAACTGGGCGCGGCGGATATCGTCGAGCGCGCGACGCTTTCCGAGCCGGGCAAGCCGCTGCAGAAAGAGCGCTGGGCGGCGGCCGTCGATTGCGTCGGCAGTCACACGCTCGCGAACATCTGCGCGAGCCTGCGCTATGGCGGCGCAGTCGCCGCGTGCGGCCTCGCGCAAGGCATGGATCTGCCGGCGTCGGTCGCGCCGTTCATCCTGCGCGGCGTCGCGCTGCTCGGCGTGGACAGCGTCTACGTGCCGCGCGAGCGGCGCATCGCGGCGTGGCGGGCAATCGCCGATGAAGTGCCGGTCGCGACCATCGAAAGCGTCGCGACGACGATCCCGCTCGCCGATGCGCCCGACGTCGCCGCGCGTCTGCTGCGCGGCGAGGTGAAGGGGCGCGTGATCGTCGACGTGAACGCCTGAAGCGGCGTCAGAACGTGCTCCAGCCGTCGGCGGTGGCGGGCTGCGCCACGGCCGCTTGAGCGACGCGCGGCGCGGGTTTCGCAACCGGCGTGCGCGGCGCGTGCGCCACGCGCGGCGCGGCCTGCGTGATCGCAGCCGTCGCGCCTTCCACCGTGAAGAACGCGACCGCCTCGTTGAGCCTGCGCCCCTGCTCTTCGAGCGACGTCGCGGCGGCGGCGGCTTCTTCGACGAGCGCGGCGTTCTGCTGCGTGACCTCGTCCATCTGCGTGATCGCGAGATTCACCTGCTCGATGCCGCGCCCCTGCTCCGCGGACGCCGCCGCGATCTCCTGCATGATGTCCGTCACGCGCGCGACGGCCTGCGTCACTTCGGCCATCGTCGTGCCCGCTTCGCTTGCCAGCAGCGAGCCGTCGCGCACCTTGCCCACCGAATCCGCGATCAGTTCCTTGATTTCCTTCGCCGCCGTCGACGAACGCTGCGCGAGGCTGCGCACTTCGCTCGCGACGACCGCGAAACCGCGGCCCTGCTCGCCCGCGCGCGCCGCTTCCACGGCCGCGTTGAGCGCGAGAATGTTGGTCTGGAACGCGATGCCCTCGATGATGCCCGTGATATCCGCGATCCTGTCCGAGCTGTCGCTGATGCCGTTCATCGTGTTCACGACTCGGCCGACGACATCGCTGCCCTTCTTCGCGATATCCGACGCGTTCGATGCAAGCGAACTCGCCTGCTGCGCGTTCTCGGCGTTCTGACGCACCGTCGACGTGAGCTCTTCCATGCTCGCCGCCGTCTCCTGCAGGGAAGCGGCCTGCTCTTCGGTGCGCTGGCTCAGATCGGTATTGCCGGTCGCGAGCTCCTTTGCCGCGCCGCCGACCGCGCCGCTGCTTTCGCGCACGCGGCTCACGATGTCGGTGAGGCGCGCGTTCATCGTGGCGAGCGCGCGCAGCAAATCGCCCGTTTCGTCCTTCGTATTCGCGACGATGCGGCTCGTCAGATCGCCGCGCGCCACCGTCTGCGCGATGCCGACCGCCTCGCCGATCGGCGCCGTGATCGAGCGCGTGACCAGCACGCCGCCGATCACCGCGAAGAGCGCCGCCACCACGCATAGCGCGATCAGCACGTTGCGCTGCGTCCGATAGCTCGCCTGATCCGCGCGCACGATTTCCTCGCGGCGCGTCGCGGTGTAGGCCGCGTAGTCGTCGGTGGCCTTGACGAGTTGCGCGAGCAGCGGACGGCACTCGTCGTCGAGCGCCGTCACCGCTTCCTCGTGCTTGCCCGCGAGCGCCAGCCCGGCGATCTTCGTCGCGACGGGACCGTACAGCGCCTCCACGCGCATCATTTCGGCGGCGAGACTCTTCGCCTTGTCGCTCGTATCGCTCGCGCTGGCGAGCATGTCGTTGAGTTGCTTCAGGCGCGCCTGCACGTCCTCGTGGGCGCGCGTGGCTTCGGCTTGCTCGAGTTCGATATCGGACGGTTTCGTGACGAGCACGAGATTGCGCGCGGCGATCGCGCGGCGGTCGACGGCCGTGCGAATCTGACCGGCGACATCGGCGCGCGCGTTGATGCCGTTGACATAGTGCGCGAAGCCGTCCGTCGCGACGGACAGCGCGCGCAGCGACATGCCTGCCACCAGCACGACCAGCACCGCCAGAATGCCGAAGCCAGCGATCAGCCTGTTCTTGATCGTGATGTTCTTGAGGTTCATTTTCAGGGTTCTCTCAGGGTCCGTTCGGGGGACATACGGCGTCCGTGTGATCGCTTCGCGCGGCATACTGCTACGCGAGCGAACGATCGAGCGCAAAAGATGCGCGACGCTCTAAAGCTGATTACGGCTCACGATTTTTGGACTGAAGGGAAAAGATGCAAATAGTCTGCACTTTGTCCACGACGTTCGGTAATACCGTTACCATACAGATGCGCGAAGTTAGGTAAGCATTTCATTTTCTTTCCACGAACTTCTACATTCCGATGCCCGAGATCCTCGATCAGCGCACGCCCGGATTCGCCGATGCGCTCGCGACGCTTCCGCCGACGCCAACCGCCGGTCTCGCCACGAACGAACGCTACTGGGATGCGGTGCGCGCGCTGTGGCGTCACTCCGACGAGCTCATCAACCTTGAGAACGGCTTCTGGGGTGCGATGACCGAGCCGGTCAAGGCGATGTTCCATTACTGGACCGAGCGCGTGAACCGCGAGACGACGCTTCTGATCCGCCCGCATCTGATGTCGCTGTATCAGGGTTTGCGGGAGCGCGTCGCGATGGAAATGGGCTGCGCGGTCGAGGAGATCGAGCTGACGCGCAACGCGACCGAAGCGCTGCTCGCGCTCATCAGCGGCCACAACCGCCTCGCGCCGGGCGACACGGTGCTCTACAGCGATCTCGATTACCCGTGCGGCAAGGACGCGATGGAATGGCTGCGCGAGCGGCGCGGCGTCACGCCCGTGCGTATTACGATGCCGGAGCCCGCGACGCGCGAAGCGGTGCTCGACACCTACGCGAAGGCGCTGCGCGCGCATCCGCGCACGCGGCTCGTGCTGTTGTCGCACGTCTGCTTCGCGACGGGCCTCGTGATCCCGGTCGCGGAGATTTCGGCGATGGCGAAGGAAGCCGGCGCGGACGTGATCGTCGATGCCGCGCATTCGTGGGGGCAACTCGCTTTCGACGTGCCCGACTTGAACGCGCCGTTCGCCGCGCTGAACCTGCACAAGTGGATCGGCGCGCCGCTCGGCTGCGGCGCGATCTACATCCGGAAGGGACACGTCGCGTCGATCGATCCGTATCTCGGCGACCGCTCCTGGCCCGCCGACGATATCCGCGCGCGCGTGCATACCGGCTCGCCGAACTTCGCCGCGTGGTTCACGCTGCCGTCGGCGCTGGACGTGCATCGGCGCATCGGTGCGAAGGCGAAGGAAGCGCGTCTGCGTGCGTTGCGCGATGCCTGGGCGAAGCCCGCGAGCGAGCTTCCCGGCGTGCAGATTCTGACGCCGCACGATCCGTCGATGACCGCCGGCATCACTGCGTTCCGCCTGAACGGGCGCGCGACGAAAGCAGGTTGCGATGCGATCGTCGCCGCGCTGCGCGATCGCTTCGGCGTCTTCACGGTGACGCGGCCCGGCCCCGACGCGGGCGAAGTCGTCCGCGTGTCGCCCGCGCTCTTCTCGCGCATGTCGGATGCCGAGCGTCTCGTCGAAGGCATCGCGGCGCTTGCGCGCGAAGCGAAGTAAGCGTCAGCGCGTCACCGGCCGTGCGTCGAGATGCTCGATCAGGCGTTCGAGCGCGTCCGAGCACGGCGCTTCGACTTTCAGCGCGAGGAGCGCGTCGGCGCGTGTCTTGCCGATGTTGATGGCCGCGATCGGCTTGCCGCTTTTCGCGGCCCACTCGCAAAAGCGATAGCCCGAATACACCATCAGCGATGAGCCGACGACGAGCATCGCATCGGCGGCTTCGAGCGAGCGTGCCGCGTCGTCGACGAGCGCGCGCGGCACGCTCTCGCCGAAGAACACGACGTCGGGCTTGAGCACGCCGCCGCAGCGCGTGCAGCCGGGCACGTCGAAGGCGGCGAAATCGAGATCTTCGATATGCGCGTCGCCGTCGGGCACCGCGGGCGCCGTATAGCCGACGAAATCCGGATTCGCCGCTTCCAGCATCCGCTGCACGGCCGCGCGCGTATGCCGCTCGCCGCATTCGATGCAGCGCACTCGCCCGATATTGCCGTGCAGCTCGATCACATCGGGATTGCCGGCGCGCGTGTGCAATCCGTCGACATTCTGCGTGACGAGCCGATGTACCCGGGAACGCGCGGCGAGCGCGCGCAGCGCGTGATGCGCGGCGTTCGGCTGCGCGTTCTGCACGACCGGCCAGCCGATGAGGCTGCGCGCCCAATAACGCCGGCGCGCGTAGTCCGAACCGAGAAAGTCCTTCAGCAGAATGGGCGCGCGGCCCGTGCGCTGGCCTTCGCGATCGCGATAACAGGGAATGCCCGATTCCGTGCTGATGCCCGCGCCCGACAGCACGAAAAGCCGCGGATGCCGCTCGACGAATTCATGAAGCTGCTGCACTTGCCGTCCTTTTTTCGCTTGTCCGAGCGATTTGCTCTGGTGGAAATATAAGGCGAAACCGCCCGCGCCGCTGGCTGCGCATCCGGCCTTACCACTTTTTCGATATTGAAATTGGCTTGACCAAATCGGCGCGCATCGTTAGATTGACGGACGCCCCACTCCAACGACATATCGAGACATCCAGCATGCTGACCGTCATCTGCGAAACGCCCGGAACCCTGAAAGCCGAACAGCGCGAGAAACCGCAGCGCGCCGACAACGAAGTGCTGCTGCGCGTGAAGCGCGTCGGCGTGTGCGGCACGGACCTGCACATCTTCACCGGCAATCAGCCTTATCTGTCGTATCCGCGCGTGATGGGCCACGAGCTGTCGGGCGTGATCGAGGAAGCGGACGCATCGAGCGGGCTGAAGGCGGGCGACACCGTCTACGTGATGCCGTATCTGTCGTGCGGCAAGTGCATCGCGTGCCGTCAGGGCAAGACGAATTGCTGCGTGAACATTCAGGTGCTCGGCGTGCATCGCGATGGCGCGTTCACCGAATATCTGAATCTGCCCGCGCAATTCGTCCATAAGGCCGAGGGCGTCACGCTCGATCAGGCCGCGATGGTCGAATTCCTCGCGATCGGCGCGCACGCCGTGCGTCGCGCGGACGTGCAGCCGGGGCAGCGCGTGCTGGTTGTCGGCACGGGTCCGATCGGCATGGCGGCCATCACCTTCTCGCGGCTGCGCGGCGCGAACGTCACCGCGCTCGATACGCGCGAAGACCGGCTCGCGTTCTGCAAGCGCGAACTGAAAGTGGACGCGACCGTGCAGATCGGCGAGCAGGACAAGGAACAACTGTCGACGCTCACGAATGGCGAATTCTTCGATGTGGTGTTCGACGCGACCGGCAATTCGCGCGCGATGGAACGCGGCTTCGAATTCATCGCGCACGGCGGGAAGTACGTGCTGGTGTCGATCGTGCCGGATCGCATTTCCTTCGCCGATCCGGAGTTCCACAAGCGCGAAGCGACGCTGCTCGCGAGCCGCAACGCGACGCCCGAGGACTTCGAGACCGTGCTCGCCGCGATGCGCAAGGGCGAAGTGCCGACGGATGCGCTCAACACGCATCGTCTGACGCTGAGCGATGTGCCGACGCAGTTCTCGTCGCTGCTCGATCCGAAAGCGGGCGTCGTGAAAGCGATCGTCGAATGCTGACGGGTTGAATCAGGGCGCGCCGCGTACAAAGCGCGGCCGTCCTTGCGCGTCGTGCCACGGCTCGGCGCTTTTGCACCAGATTTCGTACTGCGGCGGATAAAGGCCGGTTTCATCGAAGATGCCGGTCGGCACCTCGATTTCGTCGACGCCGTCGAACGCCAGATAGACCGGCGATCCGCACAGCGGGCAATGATGCCGCCTGCCCGTCGCGGAGCTCGCCCACGCGACCGTTTGGCCCGTCACGGCAAACGCATCGCGCGGAAAGATCGCGTAAACGCCGAACGGCGCACCGTGGATGCGCCGGCACGTCATGCAGTGACACAGATTCACTTCCTTCGGCGCGCCCGCGACGCGCACCCGCACCGCGCCGCACGCACATCCGCCTTCGTGAAGCGGCTGATTCATCGGGTGAAGTAGCCGCGGTTCTGCATGCATTCGCTGTAGGCGCGCCAGTAGCGCGTCATCGGCGGCTCGGGCGGCGGCAGCGGCGGCATCTTCATGTCGCCGCCGTAGATCGCGTCGGATGCGCCGGATGCGCCCGCCGCCATCGATGCGGGCATCGCCGGCATGCCGGGCATCGCGCCGGATGCGGGATGCGGCAAGGCGGTCACGCCCGTCGCGCCGGACGCACCCGACGCGGCGATCGCCGCCGATGCGCCCGATGCAGGCGCCGCCGCAGACGCCGCGAGCGCACCCGATGCGCCCGCCGCACTCGCCGGCAACGGCGGCTCGACCGGACGCGGCGGCGTGAGCGTGCGCGTGTCGCGCTGCGCCTGAGCGTCGCGCGATGGCGCTTGCGACTCGCGCGCCATGTTCACTTTGGTCGTCTGATTGGCGTAGCCGTAGCAGGCGGCGTTATCGATCGATTGCTGCCACGCGCTCTGGCTGCGGCCTGGCACGGTGAGCGGCTGTTGCGCGAAGGCGGCGCCACACGCCGCGAGCAAAACGAATCCCGCGTAAGTGGAAGGTCTCATTGGCTTGCAGTTCCCCGATGCGGTTTTATTAGTCGTTGCAGTTTCTTGCGCCGCTCGGACACACTTCGAGCGACGCGAGTCTGCGCCGGGCCTGCTGTCAAGGATACCGCGCCCGCCGAACCGTCCACGCCAGAAGCACTGGCATCTTCCGCCAACTTTCAGACGATGCGCGGCGCGGCGCACATTTGCCGCGATGAACCGCGCATCAGAACTTCATGCCGACGCCAAGGCCGATCACCCACGGATCGATCTTGAGCGAGCCGAGATCGGCGCCGCCCGCCGATGCGCTCGTTCGCATCCAGATCTTCTTCACGTCGGCGTTGACGAACAAATTCTTCGCCACCTGTACGTCGACGCCCACCTGCAACGCCGGGCCGAAGCTGCTGTGCTTGATCGACACCGGCGTGTCGCCCGCCTTGAGCTTGTCGTTGTAGAAGTACGTATAGTTCACGCCCGCGCCGACATACGGACGCACGCGCCCCGCGTGATTGAAGTGATATTGCAGGAGCAGCGTCGGCGGCAGCACGCCCACGCCGCCAAGCCCGCCGATGTTCGATGTCACCTGATGCCGCGACGTGCCGAGAATCAATTCCACACCGATGTCATCGCGGATCATGTACGTGAAATCGACCTCCGGCACGATCGCGTTGTTGACGTTGACACCGAGCGTGCCGAGCGTGCCCCCCGCTGTCACATCGGGCTGAATGCTGATCGCGCGCAGGCGAACCAGCACATCGCCGGCGTGGATGCCGCCCATCGCATCGCTCGACGATGCATCGCCTGCCGCCTGCGCCGCGCCCGCGAACAACGCCGCGCATGCCATGACGATTGCCCCGAGACCCTTTCTCATTTTTAGCTCACTCACGTTAAAAGTGAGAATTGTCCGAGCGAGGGTCGGTCGCGCCTTTGACCACAATCAACGCGCGCCAGACGCGCGCCGCCTATCGCAGCAAGCCTTGCGCGCGGACAAGCATGCTTTACGCATCGGCGGGTCTGCGACCGCGCGCCACTTGCGGGCGGGTCCGCGCCTTGCTGAACGAAGAGAACGTGCAGAACAAAGGGAGGAAGCAGATGAGACCCACAATCGGCACACTCGGGCGCATGACGGGGATTCTGCTCGGCGGCACATTGGCCGTCGTGGCGAGCGCGCAGCAGGCGCCGCAAAAACCGAACAAGCTCGATTACGACAGTACGCCCGCGTATCAGGAGAAAAACGTGACGCCGCCCGCTGCGGCCGCCGCGAATGCCAGCGATGCGCTGAAGACGCGGCCGGGCAAGACGTCATCGGGCAAGGGCGCAGCGCCCGACCGGCCGAACGGACTCGGCTTCGACTCGGGCGCGAGCGGCATGAGCAAGAAGCAGTAGATCACGCGTCGGCCGGCTTGTCCGGCCACGGCCACGTCGAATAGCGCGACGGCTTTTCCGCTTCCGCTGCCGGCGTGGCTTCGTGCGCAGGCGCCGCGCTCGTTGCGACTTCGGGGAGATCCTCGCCGAACCACGGCACTTCCTTGCGCCGCTCTTCCATGTAGGCGTTCCAGCCCTTCGCGTTGTCCGCGAAGAGATCGTGCTTCACGGTGTTCGCCAGCATCGGGCGATTCAGCGTTTCATCGAGCAGCGCTTTCGGCCAAACGAAAAACGCGCCCGATGCACGGCGGATGAAATCGCGCGGCGGCATGGTCGCGTCGACGAAGCCGAGCAGCGTGAAGCCCGCGAGCGCGTCGTTGCCCTTCACCGCTTCGCCGATGCTCGCGTATTCGTCGGCGCATTGGCTCAGGCAAAACACGGACTCCAGCACGTCGCCGAGATGCAGCAGCAGTGCGCGTCGTTCGTAGGGATCTTGCGTGGCGGTCTCTTGTTTCGTCATTCGCTGTTCCGATATGTCGAGGGTGGATTCTGCGGCGCGCGCACTGTCGCACGGGCCGCGTTCATCTCGAATTTTAGCGAACCCGGCGTCACGCGTCGGCGCGCCAGCGCCCCGATCACTTCACAAAGCGCGTGCGAAAGCTCAGTCGATAATCATTCGGCGATACACCGAGCCGCCGCGTGAACACGAGCCGCATGCGGTCCGCCGTGCCGAAGCCGCAGTCGTAGGCGACGGTTTTCAGCGGCTTGTCGCTGCTTTCGAGCATATTGCGCGCCGCGTCGACGCGCGCCCGTTCGACGAACTCGTGCGGCGTCAACTGCGCGAGTTGCACGAAGGCGCGCGCGAAGTTGCGCTCGCTCATGCCCGCGACGCTCGCCATGCGCGCGACGGACAGCCGCTCGCCGATGTGCTCCATGACGTACGCCTGCACTTTCGCGACCGGCGACGTGTCGTCGGCGGGGGCGCTCAGATACGGGCTGAACTGCGATTGTCCGCCGCGCCGCTGCGCGAATACGACGAGCCGTTTCGCGACCGCGAGCGCGACTTGCGCGCCGTGATCTTCGGCGACGAGCGCGAGCGCGACATCGATGCCCGCCGTCACGCCCGCCGACGTGACGAGATTGCCGTCGCGCATATAAATGCGATCGAGTTCGACGCGTGCGCGCGGAAAACGCTCCGCGAGCCGCGGCGCATTCTGCCAGTGCGTGGTGACATTGCGGCCGTCGAGCAGGCCCGCGTGACCGAGCGCGAATGCGCCGGTGCAGATCGAGCCGTAACGCTCGCAGCGCGACGCCGTATCGACGAGCCAGGTGCAGAGGCGCCGATCGGGTTCATCGACGGGAAGGCTCGGACCGCCCGCGACGAGCGCCGTGCCGTAATGGCGATCGGCTTTGTCGAACGGCAGATCCGCGACGAGCCGCGTGCCGTTCGACGCGCGCACGATGCGCTCCTCCGGTCCGACAAGCGTGATCTCATACGCGTCCGAGGCAGCGATGAAGCCGTTCGCTTCCGCGAAGACATCGACGGGACCGGCCACATCGAGCGCCTGCACGCCCTGAAAGATTGCGATTGCAACTGTCGGCATCGGAGAGAAAGTCGGTGATGAGCGCGCGTGGCGGAAGACGGCGTGCGCCTGGCAGAGTTCGACGCGTCGTTTCGATTGAGACGCGAGCGCCTTTTGAAGAGACTGAAGGCATCGGACGCGCTGCGCGATTTTAGCAACGCACGACGCTTCGCGTCTTTCATCGACTCACATTCCGGAGCTTCAAACATGAGCGAAATCATCGCAGGCATGAGCATTCCCGACAGCCAGATGGCGCGCGAAGCCACGCAACTCGTACGCGATACGGAACCCGACCTGCTCTATCATCACTCGCGCCGCGTGTTCCTGTTCGGCGCGCTCGCGGGCGAACGCAAGCGGCTGAAATACGATCCCGAACTGCTTTATATCGGCGCGATGTTCCACGACATGGGCCTCACCGATGCATACAGCAGCCCGCACGACCGCTTCGAAGTCGATGGCGCGAACGCGGCGCGCGATTTCCTGCGCGGGCATGGCATCGGCGAAAGCGAGATCGAGCAGGTGTGGGATGCGATCGCGCTGCACACGACGCCCGGCATTCCGCAGCACAAGAAACCGGTGGTCGCGCTCGTCACGGCGGGCGTCGAGATGGATGTGCTCGGTCTCGCCTACGACGAGTTCAGCGCCGATCAACGCCGGCTCGTCGTTGCGGCGCATCCGCGCGAGGCGAACTTCAAGGAAGGCATCATCGACGCCTTCGCCAAAGGGACGATCGCCAAGCCGGAATCCACTTTCGGCAACGTCAAGGCCGATGTCCTCGCGCTGAAAGACCCGAACTACAGGCGCCTGAACTTCTGCAGCATCATCCTCGGATCGGCGTGGAACGATCAGCCGCACGATCATGCGACGTGCCGCAATCCTTCGCATCGACACGCGTAGTTCAGCGACAAACGCGATACGGACCCATGTCGACGTGAAAGTGCGTCTTGTGCAAGGCGTTGTAGTCGGGGCCTAATGTGGTATCGAAGGCATGACACGCGCCTTCGTGAACGCGGCGCAGGAACTGGCCGTCGGGCGACGCGGCATCGTCCCAACGAGCGAGCGTGATGCGGCGTCCGTCATCGAGCACGAAGCCGGTTAGATCGATGGCGTTCGCGCTCGCGTGCTGGCTCAGCGCCGCGTCCTGCTGATGATTCACATTGCGGCAAGCATAACTGCCGACATGCTCGATGCGCGCGATGCGCTCGCCATATGTATCGAGCGCGGCCGCCTGAAGATATTGATGCTCGAAGTAGGCGATGCCGAGCGCGAGCGGACACGTCGCGAGAAACGGCGCGCTGAAGCGCACGTCTTGCGATTGCGTGACGCGTACGACGCTTTGGAGCGCGCATCCGCCCGGTCCGGTCGCATCGGCCATCTCGCGATAGACGAGACCCGAGCGTGCGAGCGCGGCATCGCAGCGTTGCGCGTCGTGCATCGTGCGCCATAATTTGAAGCGCGTGAGCGGACCTTGCGGCGCGCGCACGTCGAGCGGTGCGAAAGGATCGTAACGCTCGGGCAGCACGATGCGTTTCGAATAGACCGCGTAGCCGAACATCGCCGCGCCGGCGAGCAACGCGAGGAACAGCCATCCGACGATGCGTGCGATCACGCGTGATCGGCCGTGTGCGCCGCGCTCACGCGCTCGGCGAGCTTGGCGTCGTAGCTCGAATGTACATGCACGCGCTTTTTCTCGGGATACGCGTACGAATACGCCTTGCGCAACGCGAGCGACGCTTCGTGAAAGCCCGACAGAATGAGCTTCTGCTTGTTCGGATAGTTGGCGATATCGCCGACTGCGAAAATGCCCGGCCGCGACGATTCATAGTTGGACGTATCCACTTCGATGCGGCCGCCGCGCACGTCGAGATTCCATGTCGCGATCGGCCCGAGCTCCGACACGAGACCGTAGAGCGCGACGATCTTGTCGACGGCCAGATCGGTCGAGCCTTCCACCTGCTTGATGCGTGCGCCGCGCAGCACGCCATCGGGCGCATCGAGCGATTCGATCATGCCGACGACGAACGACATCTCACCGGCTTCGACCGCGCGCTTCATCGTCGCGACGGAATTCGCGGCTGCCGAAAACCCGTTGCGCCGATGCACGAGCGTGAGCTTCCTGGCGATGTCCTTCAATGCGAGCGCCCAGTCGAGCGCCGAGTCGCCGCCGCCCGCGACGACGATCTCCTTGTCCGCGAAATCGGCCGCGCGCGAGACGCTGTAATGCACGTCGCGGCCTTCGAGCGCGGCGGCTTCGGGCAACTGCAGACGCTGCGGAACGAACGCGCCGTTGCCCGCGGCGATGAGGATCGCGGCGCAATCGAAAGTCATGCCGTTTTCGGTAGTCACGGTCCAGCGATGATCGTCATCGCGCTGCGTGACGGATTGCACGCGTTGATCGAGGTGGATCGGCACGTCGAAGGGACGAATCTGTTCCAGCAGGCGATCGACGAGCTCGCGCGCGGTGCATGAGGGAATCGCGGGGATATCGTAGATCGGCTTGTCGGGGTAGAGCTCGATGCACTGTCCGCCGATGCGGCCGAGCGTATCGACGATCTGGCACGAGAGGCCGATGACGCCCGCCTCGAAGGCCGCGAATAGCCCGACCGGGCCCGCGCCTATGATCAACACGTCGGTTTTTATCGCTTCGCTTTGAGGTTCCATTTCGGGGTTCTTTCCTTGGCCTGCTGACTTTTTCAGCATTCTTCGGGCCACGATACAGAAAGCGTTCTCTCGCGGCAACGAAACCCCTTGCGGCTTAGCGGCGATTGCTTTCAGGCGTCAGGCGCGGGCATCGAAGGCTTTGTCGAAAGAAACGGTTCCGGCGGGGACTTTTTCGCTGAAAGCTAACGCCTGGAAGTATTCGGCGGGCACGCCGGGGAGCGTGAGCGCGGATTCGGGTCGGAAGCCGAAGCGTCCGTAATAACCTGGATCGCCGAGCACGACGCAGCCCGCGGCGCCATCGCGCTTCAGGTGCGCGAGCGCTTCCTTCACGAGTTCGCCGCCGATGCCTTCGCGTTGACGCGCGGGCGTCACGGAAAGCGGACCGAGGCCGAACCAGCCGCTCGCGGTTGCGCTGATGCTGATGGGCGAGATCGCGATATGCCCAATGATGTCGCCGTTTTCCACCGCAACGAGGGATAGCGTGAGGCGGCCCGTTTTTCGCAATGCGTTGACGATGAACTGCTCGGTGTGGCTCGAATAGGGCATATCGAGAAATGCGGCAGTGGTCAGTATTTCGATCGCGTCGATGTCGCTGAGTTGCTCGTGGCGGATTGATGTGGATGCCTTCATAGGGTGCTCTGTCTTGCGGTGGTGAGGCGTGCATTCTAGCTCTGGGCTATGTCGCCGGATCCCGTTTTCGTGTCGGTCTGTTGGCGTTGCCCCTGTGCGGGGCGGCACTCACTTTCTTTGCCGCTGCAAAGAAAGTAAGCAAAGAAAGCAGCTTTTCAGGCCCGCGGTCACACGCAATTTGGGTAGTTCTCTCATCGCAGATGGCACTCGCCTAAAGAGTGCCCTCATAGGCCCAATCCAGCTTGGATCGCGCACGGTCTGCCGCCCGAATGCGTTGAGCGCGCTGGTTCAGCACGAAAAAGCATCGGCACAGCGCTACGCGCTGCCGCCGGGCATTCAAGGGAAACCATCGGTTTGCGCACGCAGTGCGATAGCGATGTCACTAGCGAAGCACACGCATCCCCGATTGCCAAATCGCGCATGACCGCCGGCCTATCAGTAGCTGCTTTCTTTAGTTTTAGTTACTGCAGCCCCGCACAGGGGAAGTGCCAATAGAGCGACGCGTAATCGGATTTGATAGAAGCCGAAGGCAAACCAAACATCACTTCGCATTCGCCCCCGAATTCAACTCCCGCGCGTAATACATGGCAGCAGCATCGATCTCCTCGGGCGTCATGTTGCGCGCGACATTGCGCATGACCCCATCGATATCGTTGGTCCGCGTCCCATTGGCAAACGCCAGCAACTGCGATTTGGTGTAAGCCGCCGGCAAGCCATCGAGCCACGGACTCCCCGCCTTCGTATCGATGCCCCCATGACACACCGCGCAAGGAGCGATATTTCTCATCGGCGCACCGTGCGCGACGATCGGCGGCGCAAGCGCACTGCTCACCTTGCGCTGCGCCGGCGGCCGCGGCAAGTTCGCGTAATACGCAGCGAGATCGCGCATGTCCTGATCCGAAAGATTCATCGCCATCGGCGACATCACCGCGTTGCTCCGCGCGCCCTTCTGAAAATCGATCAATTGCTTGTAAATCACCGACGCATATTGCCCCGCCAGATTCGGCGAGTTGGCCTCGCTCATGCCACGCTCGCCGTGACACATCGTGCAGCGTAGAGCCAGCGTCGCGCCACGTCCGATCGAATTCGCGCTCACCTTGTCGAGCAGTTGAGGCGTCATCTCGACGCTCGTCAGCTTCTCTTTCGGCTCGACCGCCGCGCCGCTCGCATACCACTCGCGCGGCACGCCCGCCGCGCTGCAGATCGCATTCCAGATGCCGGCGAACTGCGCATCGCGCTGCACCGAAGGCAGCCACACGAACCCTATCAGCGCCGATACCACCGCAACCGCGATCGTCCCCAACACGCTGACCGTGAACCAGCGATTGCGAAATGTGAAGAGGCGTTCGTCGCTCATCGCTGCGCTCCGATCGGCACCGCAGGCACCGCCGTGTCCGAACGCGCCAGCAACTGCGCAATCGGATAGCCGTAGTTGACGAGCGTAAGCCCGATCATCAGCACGAGCCACAGCGCAAAGCTGTTCAACGCCACCGGAAGCGTGCGCGGCTCATGCACCGCGCGGCTGAAGCGGAACGCCTCGGGCTGCACCAGCGGCGCGCGATGTCCCCTTATCAGCACGATGAAAAACAGCACCGCCGACACAACCAGAATCAGCCCGCCGACAACCGATATCACGACGGACAGCGCCTGCGCCGCAAGCGCCGGATCGTTGTAGTCGTAGAACGCCATGCGTCGCGGCATGCCAAGAATGCCGACGAAATGCCACGGAAAAGTCAGCACGATCATGCCGATGAACCACAGCCACAATTGCCAGCGCATCAGCTTCACGCTCTGCAATGCGCGGCCCGTCAGATGCGGCCACAGATCGTAGGCGATCACGAAGTACATGATGACGATCGCGCCGCCGAAGATCAGATGGAAATGCCCCGTCACCCATTGCGTGTTGTGCACGGTCGAATCGAGCTGATAGCTCATGTTGATGAGCCCGCCCGCGCCGCCGAAACCGAGCATCACGAACGAGAACGCGAGCGCAAGCATCATCGGGTTATCCCACGGCAACGCCTTGATCCAGCCGAGCGGGCCGCGTCCGCCGCGCAGCCGCGCCGCAATCTCCACCGACGCGCAGATCGTGAACACGGTCAGCAACGTCGGCACGGCGACGAGCGTCGTAAAGACCGAATGCATGAACTTGAAGCCCGAGCCGACTTGCGGATCGGCAAACAAGTGATGAATGCCGATGGGCATCGACACGACGAGGAACAGGATGAACGAGATGCGTGCCATCGCATCGCTGTAGAGACGGCCGCCGATCGCGCGCGGAATGATCGTGTAATACGCGATATACGCCGGCATCAGCCAGAAGTAGACGATCGCGTGCAGCGTCCACGAGAAGAACACGCGCGCGAGTCCCGCGTCGATGGTCGTCTTCCAGCCGATCGCGACAGGCAGAATCATGAACAGCACTTCGATGGCCGCGCCCACCGCCGTCCAACCCCACAGATACGCGCCCGCGACGGTCGCGAACATCGCGAGCGGGATCGGCTTGCCGCGATTCTCGCGCTTCCACGACGCGAGATTCACCGACATCAGCGCCACCCAGACCCACGATCCGACCACGACGAACACGACGCCGACGTAATAGAACACGTTGCCGATCATCGGCGGATAAAAGGTATAGAGCACGGATGCGAGACCCATCGCGACGGGCACAGTGGCCGTCACCGCGCCGATCGCGACGAGCCAGAAGCCGAGCCACGCGAAGCGCAAACCCACGAGCGGGCGCTTCAACGCAAGCTCGCTGACTGCATAGCCGAAGCCCATCGCGATGAGCGTCGGGAACGCGTAGCCCATCACCGTGCCGTGCTCCGTCACCGAGCGATAGTAAAGCTCCGGATTCTGCAGCCACGGATGCAGCGGACTGCGCACGAGCATCTGCCATGCGCCGAGCAGCAGCGCGACACCGAAGGCGATGAACGCCAGCCAGAAATGCGCGAGGACGAGGCGCTTGCTATTGAACACAGGACAGTCTCCGCGAATTGGCCGGCATCTTGTCGGCCATCTGCATGAATTCGGCGCGATCCACCACCTTCACATGCGCCCACATGTTCTGATGCCCGGTGCCGCAATACTCGTGACAAGGCATCAGATGGTCGCCCGGCTTGTCGAAGGTCGTCTTGAAGGTCGAGACATAGCCCGGCTCCAGCATCGAATTGATGTTCGTGTCGGTGATCAGAAAGCCGTGCACGACATCCGAACTCGTCGCGCGGAACGTGACCGGCACGCCCGCCGGCACGACAAGACATTGCGGCGTGAACGAATACTGCTGCGCGACGATACGCACCGTCACGGAGCCGTCCGCCTCGGGCGCGCTGCCGAGATTGCTTTCGATGAATTCGCCCGATACGTGCAGCGTTTCCGGGCGGACCGTCTCGACGCGCGAGGGCGGCATCATCGCCCAGTGCACGCCGGTGTAGACGACCATGCCGACCAGCACGACGACGATCGCGAGCACGAGAATCGCCCAGCGCCGTTCGACCCGTTCGGCGACATCGTGCGAGCTTGGATGGATGGCCATATGCGACGCCTTAATGAATCACTGGATCACGCCGCGCGGCAGGAACACGGCGAAGTAAAAGATGAACCAGATGCCGATCACGATCGCGGTCGAGATGCCCGCGAGCGCGATCGCGCCCGACGGGCCGCGCTTCACGATCTCGTCGAGTTGCGCGTCTTCCTTCGCGAGTTCATTCGGGTCTTCGGTCATGGTGTCGTCGATGCTCAATAAAGTGGCGCCGAACGCAGCTCGTTCACTTCCTTCACGGAAACCGGCGTGCCGTGGTTGCCCCACGCGGTGCGGATATACGTGACGACCGCCGCGACCTCGACATCCGAGAGCGACTGCGCGAACGGCGGCATGCCGTAAGGCTTCGGGTTCTTGAACGTGCCCGGCGGATAGCCGCCGTTCAGCACCATGCGGATCGGATTCACCGACGAGTTCATCACGATCGATTGATTGTTCGCGAGCGGCGGGAAATCGGGCGGCTTGCCCTGGCCTTGCGTCGCGTGACATTCGGCGCAGTGCTGGTCGTAGACCTTCTTGCCGAGCGGCGCGAGATCCGAGCGCGCCTCGACGGCCGCCTGGCTCGGCGGCGCGGGCTTGTCGCCGGAACGCGCGGGCAGCGCCTTCAGATAGACGGCCATCGCGCGCACGTCTTCCTCGCTCAGATATTGCAGACTGTCGTAGACAACTTCGGCCATCGGTCCATACACCGCGCCGCGATTCGACACGCCCGCATGCAGCAGGCCGACGATGTCCTCCATGCTCCAGTCGCCGAGACCCGCTTCCTTGTTCGACGTGAGCGACGGCGCGTACCAGTTCTGGATCGGGATCAGCCCGCCTTCGAACGCCTTCGACTTCACATTGCCGCCGAGCGCGTTGATCGCGGTGTGGCACATCGAGCAATGACCGAGCCCTTCGACGAGATACGCGCCGCGGTTCCATTCCGCGGATTGCGTCGCGTCCGGCTGATACTCGCCCTCGCGAAAGAAGAGCGAACGCCAGCCGTACAGCAGCTCGCGTCGGTTGAACGGAAAACGCAATTCGTGCGGCCGGTTGGGCTGATGCACCGGCGGCGTGGACATCAGGAATGCGTAGATTGCGTCGGAGTCGGCGCGCGTGACTTTTGTATAGGACGTATAGGGCATCGCGGGATAAAGCAGCGAGCCGTCGCGTGACTTGCCCGAGTGCATCATCGTGTAGAACTCGCCGGCGCTCCAGCTGCCGATGCCCGTCTCCTTGTCCGACGAGATGTTGGGCGTGAAGAGCGTGCCGAAGGGCGTGTCCATCGGACGGCCGCCGCCGAACGTCTTGCCCGCCGGCAGCGTATGGCACGCGATGCAATCGCCCGCGCGCGCGAGATATTCGCCGCGCTTGACGGTCGCGGCGTCGGCGCTCTGCGCGATGGCATGTTCGATCGGCGCGGCGCACGCCGCCATGAAGACCGCGACGGTCAGCGCTCGGAATGGGCGAAAACGGAGCACGTCGGGTCCTCGCTTAGTTGTGGACGCTGCCGCACGCGAGCGGCATCTTGAGCGAACCGGCGGCGACCGGCACCGGATCGGCCGGCGCGGGCAGCGTCGCGAGGTAGGCCGCGATCGCGGTGATGTCGCGGTCGGAGAGCAGTTTCGCGACCTGCCCCATGCAATCCGGCGCGACCGTCGAGCGCGTGCCGTATCGCCATGCGCCGAGTTGCGCGCTGATGTAGTCGGCATGCAGGCCGAGCAGACCGGGAATCGCCGGCTCCATGCCGGTCATCGACGCGCCGTGGCAGCTCACGCAGGCGGGCACGTTGCGCGTAGCGTTGCCCTTCGTGACGAGCGTCTTGCCGAGCTCTAGCGTCTTCGAATCGACGGTGACGGGCGACGGCGGCGGAAACGGCGGATGTTCGCTCGCGAAGTATTCCGCGATCTGCTTCAAATACGCGTCGGGAAGATACGCGAGCAGGTAATTCATCGGCGGATACTTGCGCCGGCCGTCGCGAAAAGCGAGCAGTTGGTTGTACAGATAGCCGGCGGGCTTGCCGGACAGACGCGGGAAGTAGTCGTTGTCGGTGCCCTGGCCCTGCGAGCCGTGGCATGTGGCGCATCCCATCACGCGGGCCTGCATCGTGTCGGGCGCGCGCTCCAGCGGCGCGTTGTCGGCCGCGAACGCTCCGATGCTGAAAAACGCGAAGAGCGCGGACCAAAAGAATGTGCCGAGCTTTGCCACGTTTCGCACGTAACCCCCGTTGTCGATTTGCCGTGTTCGATGTGCCGGGCGCGTGCTGCTCGTCCGGCTCGGTTCTTCAAGGCGCTGCAATGTTCTTGCTGCAGATGGGTTGCGCTAGGCTTTTCTGATCTTAGAAGAGATCGCCCGTTTTTCCCAACTCAGAGATTGTCTCAATCTGTCACATCGATGCGCGTGACAAATCCGAGTGTTTTTTGCGTTCGAACAATGAACCGCATCTTTTTGAGACGAGCAACGACGTCGACCCGATCTGCTAAGGACTGTAGATAGTCGCTTTGCGCGGCCATGTCCATCCTTTCGAGATGAACGAGGTGTTGCTCATTTGAGCCCGAGGCGCTTGGCGAGGCGATTGAGATTCGCGCGATCCAGACCGAGCTCGCGCGCCGCCGACGCCCAGTTCTGGTTGTGACGCTTCAACGCGTCGAGGATGAGCGTGCGTTCGTAGGCCGTCACGGCGTCGCGGAAGTCGGCGCCCGGCGCGGGCAGCGGCGCGGCTTCGACGCGCGTCGCGGCATCGGCGGCCAGTGCGGTGTCGCCGGCGAGCGTGAGGTCGGCGGCGGTGAGCGTGAGGATGCGCGGACGTTCGCGATGCGCCGCGAGCGCCTTCAATGCGCTGCGTCCGATCAGATGCTCCAGTTCGCGCACGTTGCCGGGCCAGCGATACGCGAGCAGCGCGGCTTGCGCATCGGCGGAAAGACGCAGGCTCAGGAGGCCGAGGCGCGAGCGGTTCTCTTCGAGAAAGTAGCCGGCGAGCAGCAAGACGTCGCGTCCGCGTTCGCGCAACGGCGGCACGACGAGCGGATACACCGACAGCCGATGATAGAAGTCCGCGCGAAAGCGCCCTTCACGCACTTCCTCGGCGAGATCGCGATTGGTGGCGGCAATGAGCCGCACGTCGACCTTGTGCTCGCTGTCCGAGCCGATCCGCTGCAACTGGCCGTTCTGAAGCACGCGCAGCAGCTTGGCCTGCACGGGCAGCGGCAGCTCGCCGACTTCATCGAGAAAGAGCGTGCCGCCATCGGCGAGTTCGAACTTCCCGCGCCGGTCCGACGACGCGCCCGAAAACGCACCGCGCACATGCCCGAAGAGCTCGCTTTCGACGAGCGTATCGGGCAGCGCCGCGCAATTCAGGCTGACGAGCGGTTTGTCGGCGCGCGGCGAAAGCGCGTGAATCTCGCTCGCGACGAGCTCCTTGCCGACGCCCGTCTCGCCGGTGATGAGCACGGTCAGATCGCTCGACGCGACGATCGCAATCTCTTCCTGCAAGCGGTTATGCGGCTCGCTGCTGCCGATCATTTCGCGCCTGCGCGGCCCGCTCGCCTGCCGATACACCTCCGCACGCTGACGCTCGGCCTCGCTCGATTTCGCGAGCGCATCGATGCGCTCGGCGACGCTCACGGTCGCCGCCGCGAGACTCAAGAACGCCTGCAGCGAAGCCATGTCGATGCCGTCGAAGCGCGCGGGATCGAGCGCGTCGAGCGTCAGCAAGCCCCACGCGCGCCCGTTGATGACGAGCGGGCAGCCTAGACAATCGTGCACCTCCAGACCGCCGCTCACGCCCTTGACCAGTCCGTCGTAGGGATCGGGCAAGTCCGAGCCGGCGGCGAAGCGCGTCGGTTCAGCGCGCGCGAGAATGCGTGCGAACCGCGGATGCTCGCTCACGCGAAAGCGCCGGCCGAGCGTATCGCCCGAAAGACCGTCGATGGCGAGCGGCACGAGCGTGTCGCCGTCGAGCCGCAAGAGCGCGGACGCATCGCTCGGAAACAGCGCGCGCGATGTGTGCAGCAAACGGCGGTAGCGCTCGGTGTCGGGCATCTCGCTCGACAGGTCCTCGATAAGCGGAACGAGCGCATCGAGCAGCACGCGTGAAGTCATTGCGACTACGTCAGCAGTCCTTTTGACTAGAGTCGAATCGACCATGTTTGATAATAAACGATTGATTTATCGACGATTCTACTCTGGCACGGATCGTGTATAGATTCTGCCGAAGAATTCAGACGCGAAAGCGCCCTGCTTTCGCCTTTATCACACGAGGAAACGAACAATGCTGTCAGCAGAACACCGTGCCATCGTCAAAGCGACCGTTCCCCTTCTGGAAAGCGGCGGCGAAGCCCTCACCACGCACTTCTATAACAAGATGCTCAGCGAGTATCCCGAGGTCCGCCCGATGTTCAACCAGGCGCACCAGGCAAGCGGCGCGCAACCACGCGCGCTCGCCAACGGCGTGCTGATGTACGCACGGCACATCGACGAACTGGAGAAGCTCGGCGGGCTCGTCGGCCAGATCATCAACAAGCACGTCGCGCTGGACATCCAGCCGGAACATTATCCGATCGTCGGACGCTGCCTGCTCGCGTCGATCCGTGAGGTGCTCGGCGCGGAAATCGCCACCGACGCCGTCATCGAGGCGTGGGCCGCGGCCTATGGGCAACTTGCGGATCTGCTGATCGGACTCGAGGAAGGCATCTACAGCGAGCGCGAAAACGCGCCGGGCGGCTGGCGCGGCACGCGGCGTTTCGTCGTCGCGCGCAAGGAGAAGGAAAGCGACGAGATCACGTCCTTCTATCTCGTGCCGGAAGACGGCGGCGCGCTGCTCGACTTCCATCCGGGTCAGTACATCGGCTTGCGCCTGTTCATCGACGGCGAGGAACTGCGCCGCAACTACTCGCTCTCGGCCGCACCGAACGGCCGCGAATATCGCATCAGCGTGAAGCGTGAGGCGAATGGCAAGGTGTCGAATTTCCTGCATGAACACGTCGGCGAAAACAGCGTGCTCGATCTCTATCCGCCCGCAGGCGACTTCAAGCTCGAACACAACGACAAGCCGCTCGTGCTCATCAGCGGCGGGGTCGGCATCACGCCGACGCTCGCGATGCTGCAAGCCGCGCTCAAAACGCAACGCCCGGTGCACTTCATCCACTCGGCGCGGCACGGCGGCGTGCACGCGTTCCGTGCGGCGATCGAGGAACTGGCGGCGCGCCATCCGCAACTGAAGCGCTTCTACTGCTACGAGCACAAGCGCGATGGCGATCTCGAAGCGCACGGCATCGGCTTTGTCGACGAAACGCTGCTCGATACGTGGCTGCCGAAGAACCGCGATGTCGATGCCTACTTCCTCGGGCCGAAGGCGTTCATGAAGGCGGTGAAGAAGCATCTGAAGGCGCTCGGCGTGCCCGAAGCGCAGAGCCGCTACGAGTTCTTCGGCCCGGCCGCCGCGCTCGACTGATTCCGTGCGTGGTGCGGCCCTCGACCCGCGGCGCATTTGGCCGCGGGTTTTTTTGCGCGTTCCAGCCTTTGCAAGTGGTTACCTCGATTTTGTAGAAACCGGCCATTTCAAAAGGCCAGCCAGACGCCTAATCTGCTCTTGCCGCGCCGATCTGGCGCACTTTCAGAACCCAGGCAAAGAGGATACGCAAATGGAACCCCGTCTCGACTTCTACAAAGCCAATCCCGCAGCAATCAAGGCGCTGGTCGGCGTCGAGGAGCGCATCGCGAAGTCCGCGCTCGAGAAATCGCTGACCGAACTGGTACGGCTGCGCGCATCGCAGATCAACGGCTGCGCGTTTTGCGTCGACATGCATACGACCGATGCGCGCAAGGGCGGCGAAACTGATCGGCGGCTGGCGACGGTCGTTGTCTGGCGCGAGACGCCGTTCTTCACCGATCGCGAACGCGCCGCGCTCGAATGGACCGAGGCGTTGACGCTGGTGTCGCAAGACCACGTACCCGATGCCGTGTGGGAAGCCGTGAAGCCCCATTTCAGCGACGATGAAATTGTCGACCTGACGCTGCTCGTTTCCGCGATCAATAGCTGGAACCGTTTCGCGATCGCTTTCCGCAAGCTGCCGGCGTGAGGGCATCGACATGAGAAAGCGCGAAATTCTCGTGCTGGCGGCCGCGCTGATGATCGGTGCAGCGAGCGCCGGCGCGCACGACGCGGCGGGCGCGGAACTCGTCACGCCGATGATCAAGCAGGCCGTGCCGGAAGTGGCCGGCAAGAACGTGCTGATGGCGACCGTCTCGTACAAGCCGGGACAGTCGTCGGAGGCGCACATGCATCCGGGGTCGATCTTCGCTTACGTGCTGGAGGGCCGCGTGACTTCGCAGCTCGAAGGCGGAAGCGCGAAGACGTATGGCCCCGGCGAATCGTGGTACGAACCGCCGGGCGCGCATCACATCGTGTCGAAGAATGCGAGCGCGACGAAGCCGGCAAAGCTGCTCGTGTTCGCGATCGTCGGCGATGGCGATCCGGTCAAGCAGCCGATCCCGCATTGAGGACAACATGAAGATCGCAGAACCCGACACCGTTTTCATCGCGACGCCGCAGAAGCGTTCGCCGGAGCATCGGCCGCGTTTCGCGCTGTTCGATCTCGGCTTCCGGCCGTTCTACCTGTGCGGCGCGGCGTTCGGCGCGCTCTCGGTGACGGTGTGGCTACTGGTGCTGTCGGGCGTGCCGCTCTTCGGCGGCTATCTGCTGCGCGCGGATCCGGTCGCTTGGCACGCGCACGAGATGGTGTTCGGGTTCGCGGCGGCGATCGTCGCCGGCTTTCTGCTGACGGCCGTGCGCGCGTGGACCGGACGCGACACGGCCAAGGGCGCGACACTCGCATCGCTCGTGCTGCTGTGGCTCGCCGGGCGCGTGCTCGTGTGGAGCGGCCCGGCGCTGCCGGCGGCGATCGTCGATAGCGCGTTCCTGCCGGTCGCCGCGATTCTGCTGCTGCGGGTGCTCGTCGAGGCGGGCAACCGGCGCAACTACTTCATCGCGGTCGTTGTGTTCGCGTTCGGCGCGCTGAACGCCGCGTTCCACGCGTTCGCCATCGACGCGCGCCCCGATCTCGCGATGCGCGCGGTGTGTGCGTCGGCGGGCATCGTCGTGTTGCTCGTCGGCGTGATCGGCGGACGCGTGATCCCGATGTTCACCGCCAATGCAATGCCCGGTTTCATCGCACGGCGCTGGCGCTTCGTCGAGTTGATGGCCGCGCCGCTCACGATCGCGGCGTTTGTCGCGGACGCCTTCGCGCTCGATGGCGCGATCGTCGCGCCGATCGCCTTGCTGGCCTGCGGCGTGCATCTCGCGCGGATGATCGGCTGGCGCTCGTACGCGGTGCGCGGCCGGCCGATTCTCGCGATCCTGCATCTCGCTTATGCGTGGCTGCCGCTCGGCTTCGCACTGCTCGCGCTGTCGGCGCTCGGATGGACACGCGTGCCGCACAGTCTCGCGATGCATGCGTTCGCGGCTGGCGCGATCGGCGGCGCGATCATCGCGATGATCACGCGCACCGCGCGCGGGCATACCGGACGGCCGCTCGTCGCGGACACCCGCGATGTCGCGTGCTACGCGCTCGTGATGTCAGCGGGCGCACTGCGCGTGCTCGGGCCGCTCGTCGCGCCTTCGTGGCATTCGACGTGGGTCTTTGCGGCTGGGTCGTGCTGGGTTCTTGCGTTCGGGCTCTACGTCGCCGCTTATGCCGCGCCGCTCTTCAAGCCGCGCGCGGATGGCAAGCCAGGTTGAGACGGCGACGGATTTTGACATCGGGAAGCGAGGGTTCCGCGAGAATCGCGTCCGGCTTTCCCGATTCCGATTCCGATCCCGCCATGAAGCACCTTCGTTCTCTTTGCGCCGCGGCGACGCTCATCGCCGCTTTGCTCGCCCTTTCCGGCTGCGGCCTCTTCGGATGCAGCGGCTTTGCCACCAACGGCGGCGGCTTCGGCGGCTGCAGCGTCGGCACGCGGTTCTGATTCGATGGCGCGAGGCGGGCGACAAGCCGGGTCGCAAGGATCATCGTCATCACAGCGCAACGCCGCCCGCGGCCTTCGCCTTTTTGGCGCCCGAATACCTCGCCTTCAATCCGAGCGCCTGCTTCTCGATCAAATACCAAGAGAGCGCGCCCGCGAGCCAGGAACCGGGCAGCGCGATCAGCATCATCTGTAGCGCGGAGCCGTCCGGATAGAAGTGATTCACGACCTGCTGAATCGGCCAGCCATAGAGATAGATCCCGTACGAATAGTCTTCGATGGGTCCGAGATTGAGCTTTGGCGCGAAGGCGATCATGAACACGCCATAGGCAATCACCGCGCCGCAGGCAATCTCGAACGCCGGCTGACGGTAGGAAAGCACCGCCGCAAGCAGCAGCGCGAAGAGACCCTGGCGGTTCAGCGGGATGAAATCCCGGTTGACGTAGAGAAAGACACCAGCGGCGAAAAACACGGCAACGCGAAGGTTGGACGGATCGCCCGTGATGAACGGCATGTAGGTCGGCGCGAAGAGTCCGATCGCGACCAGGGCGGCGATGCAGAGGTTAGCGACCCATCGACTGCGAAGCGCGCCGAGCGCGCCGAACACCAGTACCAGGACGTAAAGCCGGACCTCGACCCAGATGCTCCACAGCGTTCCGTTCACGGCGTTCCGCGCGTGATTGTCCGTGAAGACGCCGGGCAAGCGCTCGGCATACTCATACAGAGAGGCGTTGCGCCAGACAAAGCCGTACGTCTCGGGTGACTCGAAGTAGATTCCGCGCGAAAGCGTCGTCAACGACGGTCCGAGCACGAAGGCGAGCAGCGCCATGCAAACGACCAGCGCCGGGAACAGACGCAGGGCGCGCGAGATGACGAAGTCTTTCACGCTGTGCCGACGATCGAAGCTGAACGTGATGAGAAATCCGCTGATGACGAAAAAGATATGCAGACCGAGATCGCCCGAATATCGGTAATGCAGGATCGACGTCGTGAAATCTCTGAGACCGTTGGTCGTGGCGGCAAGCGCGAACGAATGCCCATAGACAACGAGCGAAGCGGCGATAAGACGCAACAGCAGGAAATTATTACTGTCCTCTCGGCCGTTCTTATTAAAAGCTTGTCCCAGCGTTCTCATGAATGCCGCCTATGTGGAAGGCGGAATTGTAACGCGGTGTGACACAAATTAATAAGTTGCCGAAGCGGCGGTCCGTTTGACCCGCTCCCTTCTCCGCGCGGCTTCAGCCGAAGACGCGCGGAGAGGACCTTCACACGAGCACTGCTCGGCCACGAACCGGCACAAGGACGTTCGCGGACGACAGTGAAAACCAGGCTAATTTCAGGAAGATATCTGGTTCGTTTTGGTTAGCCCTTGTTGCATGAGACTTTGCTGGGTCTGCGAATGTGCATTGCGCATCGGCTTCAGCACGAAAAGCGCGAGCAGCGCCGATATCGCCGCCATCCCCGCCGCAAGCATGAACACGGCGTGCCAGCTGCCGGTCATCGTCGTGATGACGCTCGAGAACGGCACCAGCAACGCCGCCGTGCCCTTCGCCGTGTACAGCAGGCCCGCGTTCGTCGCCGCGAACTTCGGACCGAAGGTATCGCCGCACGTCGCCGGGAAGAGACTGTAGATTTCGCCCCACGCGAAGAACACGATGCCCGTCAGCACGACAAACGCGATCGGGCTATGCCCGTACTTCGACAACGCGACGATGCCCACCGCCTCGATCGCGAACGCGACGAACATCGTGTTTTCCCGTCCGATGCGATCCGAGACCCAACCGAAGAACGGCCGCGTCAGACCGTTGAGCACGCGGTCGATCGTGAGCGCGAAGGTCAGCGCGGGCAAGGTCAAGCCGAGTATCGACACGGGCGAATCGTGCAAGCCGAAGTCCTTCGCGATCGGACCGAGCTGCGCGGTCGCCATCAGGCCGCCGGCGGCCATCATCACGAACATCAGATACATGACCCAGAAGATCGGCGACTGCAGCACCTGCTTCGGACTCGCGTTGTAGACCGCGGCCTTGACCGTGCTCTTCACCGTCGCGAGCAACTGCGCGGGCGGCGCATAGAGCGCCATGCCGAGCAGGAAGACCACGAGGCCCTGGCCGAGACCGAACCACAGGAACGTCGCTTCATAGCCGCTCGATTTGATCATGTGCGCGATCGGCACGACGGTCGCGGCGGAACCCATCCCGAAGCCTGCCGCCGTGATGCCCGCAGCAAGTCCGCGCCGCGTCGGGAACCACTTGAGCGCGTTGCCGACGCACGTGCCGTACACCGCGCCCGCACCCACGCCACCGACCGCCGCGGCGAAGTACAGAAGCGGCAGCGACGACGCCACCGAGTTGATCGCCCACGCGATCGCGCATAGCAGCCCGCCACCGACCACCACCGGCCTTGGACCGTACTTGTCGACGAGATAACCCTCGATAGGCACGAGCCATGTCTCCGTCACGACGAAGATCGTAAACGCCACCTGAATGGCCGCGCGGCCCCAGTGGTACTTCTCGTCGATCGGATTGACGAAGAGCGTCCAGCCGTACTGCATGTTCGCGATCATCGCCATGCAAATCACGCCGAAAACCAACTGCACCCACGGCGACGCGAGGCGCGACGCCTTGTCATCGCGGCCCATCTGGTTCATTCCCATGCCTGTCTCCTTGGCAAATATGCCTTGTGTATGCGGACGTCGAACGACGCCTCCCGCGACGCCCATTCATGCTGCGCGCATATACACAGTATGTGATATATCAAGTAAGTCAAGCGAAAGAAATGGCGGGGTTTTCACTTAGAGGATGAAACGGTGTAAGCGCATGAAAGCTGCAGTGAGCGCGGATCGTACAGACGAAAAAAAGCCCGGCAGAGGGAGACCTGCCGGGCGATGAGCGTGGGCGAGACATGGCAATCCGCAGCACGCCTTCTCTTTATAAATGAAAGTTAAACGTAATGTAAACGGGTATTTTTGTAGGGTTTACGCTGCGGTGTTTTTAGGCGTTTTCAGAACACGTTCACAGGGACATTGACCATCAGCCGGTAGACGTCGCTCGTGCCGTCCGGATAGTACGCGCTATTGCTGTGATGATGCATGTAGTAGAACTTGATCGACGTGTTCTTGAACTTGCCGTCGGGAATCGTGTAGCTCGGGATCACGCCGATTTCGTAGTGCGTACCGCTGATCGGCTTGCCGTTCACCAGATAGTTAGCCGCCTGAGCGCTGTCGCCGTTAGCCATCGCGCTGCCATCCGCGCCCCAGCCGTAAGCACCCCACAACGCGAACTTCGCGCCGGGCAGGCCGTATTCCTTGAGGTTGAGCGAATACGACAGGCTCACCGATTTTTCATGCGGCTGGTTGTAGTCGACATCGAGCGAATTCGACAGATAATCGCCCGCAGATTGCCCCATGTAGTCGAACGTCTGATCGCTCACGATCTGCTGGAACGCGAACTGCACCGTATGCGCGCCGTGCGTGCCGGCGAGCGCGAGCGAATACGCGTTATTGTTGATCGACCCTTGACGCTTGTCGCCGATCGCGCCGGTGTAGTAGTAGTTCAACGAACCCGTCCAGCGGATGCTCTTCGGATCGCCGATGCTCTGCGTCGCCGTCAGGTAGTACTGCTGCCATACGTTGTTCGCGACGCTGCCGTAGAGCGAGACGGCCGTATCGTCACCGTGTGTCCAGTCGCCGCCGAAGTACGTGAACTGCGAGACGTGCGTGCCGCCGTATTCCGTCGTGAGGCCGGTGACGGTCGTCATGCCGCGCGCGATCACGCCATCGACCGTGCCGGCCTTGAGCGTCAGGTTCTTGATCTCGTCGCTGGCAAGCGAGAAGCCGCGATACGTCGGCGGCAACGCGCGGTTGTCGTGCGGCACGAGGAACGGGTTATCGAAGAGTTGCTGACCGTATTTAAGCACCGTGTTCGACACGCGCGCCTTCACGTCCCACACGCCCGGATACGCCCACGCGAGCTGGTTCGCGCCGCTCGGGTCGCCGCTCGAGGAAACGTGCACGCGATTGCCCGCGCCCTGCCCGCCGTTCAGCTTGAACGCACCGAAGAGCGACACGTCCGCACCCACGCCGATCAGCCCTTTCGTATAGCCCGACTCGAACACGGCCTGCGCACCGAGGACCCACGCGTCCTTCTTGCCTGCGCCCTTGAATTCGTCATGCTCTGTGAAGGACCGCATCAACAGATTCAAGTGCGAATCCTCGATGAATCCCTTCGATTTCGCCTGATTGCTGACGGGCGCATCGGCTTCCGTGTTGGGCGGCGAATCCGGTGCCAGCGCCTTTTGACGCGTGAGCAGATCATCGTCGGCGGATGGCTGCTGCGCCTGCGCGGCCTGCGTCGGCGCCTGTTGCGCATGTGCCGGAACGGCTGCGGCGATATAAGCGCCGAAAAGCAAAATGGACAATGCCGCTGACGTTTTTTGTTTTTTCATGAAAAGTATCTCCACTGACTCGACCCGCAAACAACACGAAATGAACAACTAGAAAGGATTCCGAATTACTCGACAAAGTGAACCGTACCCGTCGATCGCGAAGGATCGGCACGTACGGTCCGTTCAGGGACGCGCTAGTAAAAGAGAAAGTGTCCCTTTACGCCGGGGCCATCGCATACAGACAGGCGGCCGACGAACTCTCACCAAGCGCGCGCAACACCGGTACTTCGCGTGCGCAACGCGCGTCGGCCATCGGACAGCGCGTATGAAACACGCAGCCCGAAGGCGGATCGATCGGGCTCGGAATGTCGCCCGACAGAATCTGCACGGTCTTTGCGCGCTCGACGGCCGGATCGGGTACCGGTACCGCCGACAGCAACGCCCGCGTATACGGATGGCGCGGCGTGTCATAGAGCGCGTGCTTCTCCGCGAGCTCCATCACGCGGCCGAGATACATCACCATCACGCGATCGGAGATGTGCCGCACCACGGCCAGATCGTGCGCGATGAAGATAAGCGCGAGCTTCATCTCTTTTTGCAGCGACTTCAGCAGATTGACGATCTGCGCCTGAATCGACACATCGAGCGCGGACACCGGTTCATCGCAGATGACGAGCTTCGGCTCGACGATCAGCGCCCGCGCAATGCCAATGCGCTGACACTGCCCGCCCGAAAACTCGTGCGGATAGCGGTTGATCATCTGCTCGCGCAGACCGACCTTGGCCATCATCGCGCGCACGCGTTCTTCGACTTCGCGCGTGTTCATGCCCGGCCGATGCTCGACGAGCGGCTCCGCGATGATCTGCCCGATCGTCATGCGCGGATCGAGCGATGCGAGCGGGTCCTGAAAGATCATCTGCACGTCGCCGCGCACGCGATGCCATTCACGCGTCGAAGCGCCCGACAAGCGCGCGCCCATCCACACGATGTCGCCGCTCGTCGCGGGAATGAGATTGAGGATCGCGCGCGACAACGTGGACTTGCCGCAACCCGATTCGCCGACGACGCCGAGCGTCTCGCCCGCCTTGAGATCGAAGCTCACGCCGTCGACGGCCTTTAGCGTGCGGCGCGCCGCCCACGGCAGACGGTTCTTCGGCTTCACCTGAAAATGCACGCGCATGTCGCGCACGGAGAGAATCGTCGCGTCAGACATGGCTCGCTTCCTTCTTGATCAGATGAACCGGACGATGACAGGCCCGCAGCCAGCCCGGTCCGATCGCCTTCAGCGCGGGCGCATCGACGGCGCATTCATCGCTTGCATCGGCGCATCGTTCGTGGAACGGACAGCCCGCCGGCGGATGGGCCATGTTCGGCGGATTGCCGGGGATGCCGGTCAGCTCGCCGCCGTCGTGATCGAGACGCGGCAACGCGCGCAACAGGCCGACCGTGTACGGATGCGAAGGCTGCGCGAACAACGTGTTCGCATCGCACTGTTCCATCACACGCCCGCCGTACATCACCATGACTTTTTCGCACAAGCCGGCGACGACGCCGAGATCGTGCGTGATCAATACGATCGACGTGCCGAAGTCATGCTGGAGATTGCGCAACAATTGCAGAATCTGCGCTTGCACGGTGACGTCGAGCGCGGTGGTCGGCTCGTCGGCGAACAGCACTTCGGGCTCGCACAGCAACGCCATTGCGATCATCACCCGCTGACGCATGCCGCCCGACAACTCGTGCGGATACTGCCCGATGCGATGCGCGGCCTCGGGAATGCGCACGGCTTCGAGCAACGAGATTGCGCGCCTCTTCGCTTCGCGGCGCGTGACGTTCTTGTGCAGTTCGAGCACTTCGGTCATCTGCCGCTCGATCGTGAGATACGGATTGAGCGAGCTCATCGGATCCTGGAAGATCATCGACAGGCGATTGCCGCGGATGCGGTTCATCGCGCGATTCGTCATGCCGATGAGATTCTCGCCGCGATACATCGCGCGTCCGCTCGCGCGCCCATTCGATGCGAGCAGGCCGAGCATCGCGAGCACGCTCTGGCTCTTGCCCGAGCCCGACTCGCCGACAATGCCGAGCGTCTCGCCCTCTTCCAGCGTGAAATTCACGCCGTTGACGGCGCGCACGGCGGCGTCGTGCGTCCTGAATTCGACTTGCAGATCGTTGACTTCGAGTAGCGGCATGGCTCACCTGTCCTTCGGATCGAGCGCGTCGCGCAGCCCGTCGCCGACAAAGTTGATGCAGTAAAGCGTGATCGAGAGCAGCGCCGCCGGGAACAGCAGAATCCACGGCGACGACTCCATCACGCCGACGCCGTCTTGAATCAGCACGCCCCAACTCGTCATCGGTTCCTGCACGCCGAGGCCGAGGAACGACAGCACGGATTCCGTGAGGATGACGGCAGGCACGGTGACAGTCGTATAGATCGCGACGATGCCGAGCAGATTCGGCACCACATGCCGCGCGATGATGCGCCGCGTCGGCACGCCGATCGCGCGCGCCGCTTCGACATATTCCTTGGAGCGGATCGACAGCGTCTGGCCGCGCACGACGCGCGCCATGTCCATCCACGAAAAGATCGTGATGGTGATGACGACGAGATAGAACTCGCGGCCGAGCAGCGTCACCATCAGGATAGCGATGAGCAGATACGGAATCGCGTACATCATGTCGACGATACGCATCATCGCGTTATCGACGCGTCCGCCGACGAAGCCCGCGACCGCGCCCCACAGGATGCCGAGCGTCACCGACGTGAGCGTGGCGAGCGCGCCGATCATCAGGGACACGCGCCCGCCGATCAGGCAGCGCACGAGCAGATCGCGGCCAGTGTCGTCGGTGCCGAACAGATGCCAGTTGGCGAGCGTCGGCGCGACGCTCGTCGCGTTCCAGTCGGTCGAATCGAATTCGTTCGGCAACAACCACGGTCCGACGATGCACGCGAGCGTGATCAGCACGAGCAGCACGAGACTCACGACCGCCGCCTTGTTGCGCAGGAAACGCGCGCGCGCGTCCTGCCACGGGCTGCGGCCGGCGACCGCCTTTTCGAGCATCGGTGCAAGAGAAGCAGATTTCATCGCGCGCCCTTTCAGTAACGAATCTTCGGATCGAGCCACGCATACGCGAGATCGACCAGCAGGTTGAGCAGCACGGCCACCACCGTGACGAGCACGACGAGTCCGAGCACGAGCGTGTAATCGCGATTGGCCGCGCCGTTCACGATCAGCTTGCCGATGCCCGGCAGCGAGAACACCGATTCCGTGACGACCGCCGCCGTGATCGACGAGATCGCGAGCGGGCCGATCACCGAGACGACAGGAATGAGCGTCGGCTTCAGCGCATGGCGCAGCACGATGGTGCGCATCGGCAAGCCTTTCGCGCGCGCGGTGCGGATGTAGTTCGTGTTCAGCACTTCGATCAGACTCGCGCGCGTCACGCGGCCGACCGTGGCGACGTTGATCATCACGAGCAGCGCGACGGGCAGCGCCATATAGCGCAACTGGAAGTCGTTCCAGCCGCCCGCGGGCAGCCACTTGAGCAGGATCGCGAAGACGAGGATCAACACCGGCCCGAGCACGAACGACGGGAACGCATTGCCCGCGTTGCTGGCGAGCATCAGCACATAGTCCGCGATGCTATTGCGGCGCAGTGCCGCGGCGATGCCGAGCGCGACGCCGATCACGATGGCAAGCAGCATCGACACGCCGCCGATCGTCAGCGACACCGGCAGCGCACGAAGCACGAGATCGTTCACGCTCCAGTCGGCATAACGGAACGACGCACCGAGATCGCCGTGCAGAAGGTCTCGAAGATAGAACACATACTGCTTCCACAGCGGCTCGTCGAGGTGATACTTCGCCTGCAGATTCGCGAGCACTTCCGCCGGAATCTTGCGCTCGCCATCGAACGGACCGCCCGGCGTTGCGTGCAGGAGCAGATAGCAGATCGTCACGACGATCAGCAGCGTCGGCAGCGTGAGCAACACGCGCCGCAAGGTATAGGACCACATGAAAGGCTCCTTGCCGTCAGTGCTTGACGATGTAGAGATCCTTGCTGCCGTAATGATCCATCGGATTCTTCAGCGAGTATCCGCCGACGTAGCTCTTCACGAGGCGCGGCAGGCCGTATTGCAGGAGCGGCAGCATCGGATAGTCGTCCATTACGATCTTCGCGGCCTGCGTCTGCAACTGCGTGCGCTTGGCTTGATCCGTGGTTTCGCCGGCTTCCTTGATGAGCGCGTCCGCCTTCGGGTTGCAGCTGAAATTGTCGTTCTGCTCCGACTTGCATTGCACGAGCGTGAGGAAGGTCGTCGCGTCGTTGTAATCGGCGACCCAGCCGTTGCGTGCGATCTGATAGTCGCCTTCATGGCGCTTCTTCAACAGCACCTTGAACTCCATCGATTCGATGTCCATCGTGAGGCCGAGCTTCGACTTCCATTCCGATGCGACGAAGATCGCCATCTTCTTGTTGTAATCGCTCGTGTTCATCGCGAATCGCAGCTTCGTTCCGGGCTTCACGCCCGCCTGTTCGAGCAGCTTCTTGGCTTCCTCGACCCGCTTGGCCATCGGCCACGTCGCCCATTCGTAGTTCGACACGTCGGCGCCGCTCACGCCCTTCGGCAGCAGGCCGTAAAGCGGCGTCTGACCATCGGCGGTCACGCGTTGCGCGAGCAGGTCGCGGTCGATGACCATCGAGAGCGCCTTGCGCACGCGCACGTCCTTCAGCAGCGGATCGCGATTGTTGAAGCTGTAGTAGCGCGTGCCGAGAATCAGCGAGTTGCGGATGTCCTTCGGGAACTGCTGGCTGTACTTCGCATAGGTGCCGGTCGGAAGCTGATACGTCATGTCGTTCTCGCCGGACTGGAACAGCTTGACGTCGGTGTTCTCGTCTTCGACCGGCAGATACGTGACTTGCGTCAGTTGAACGTTCGCCTTGTCCCAGTAGTTCGCGTTCTTCGTCAGCACGAGCTTGCTGTTGACCTGCCAGTCCTTCAACTGGAACGCGCCGTTGCTGACGATGTTGCCCGGCTTCGTCCATTCCTTGCCGAATTTCTCGATCGTCGCGCGATGCACCGGCCCGAGGTTCGGATTCGACATCAGTTCCGGCAGGAACGGCACGGGTCCGGCGGTCTTGATTTCGACGGTGCTCGCGTCGATGGCGCGCACCCCGAGCGCGCTCGCCGGCTTCTTGCCCGCGGCGATATCCGCGCCGTTCAGCAGGAACGGGCCGTACACGCTCGCATACGACGACGCCGTTTTCGGGTCGAGGAAGCGCTGGCAGCCGTACACGAAATCGTTTGCGGTGACGGCGTCGCCATTGGACCAGCGGGCGTTCTTGCGCAGATGGAAAATCCAGGTCGTCGCGTCCTTCTGTTCCCATTTTTCCGCGACACCGGGCACGACCGTGCCGTCCGAATTCGTCGCGGTCAGGCTCTCGAACAGGTCGCGCGAGACGTTGGCCGCCACCACGGTTTCGACCAGCGCCGGATCGAGCGTCTCGACCTCCGAGCCGTTGTTGCGCACGAGTTCCTGCTTCGCGGCGAGCGCAACACCCGGCGGCACGATGGCGGCCGACGCGTTCAGCGCGGAGAACGCGAGCAGCGCCGCGGCGGCGGCGAGTTTCGTGCGTTGGATCGATGCGTGGGGAACGGCAAAAAACGTCATGGGGAATCCTCTTTCCTGTCTCGTTTATCGATTGTTGCCTTTCGCCGGGCTTTCGAAATTTGGCAGTCCTTCGTGTAGCGGATCGTTTATCGCCGTTGGGATAAACAAAGCAGCTTCAAGCCCGGAGAATCTAACGTATTGCTTTCTATCTTCTGTCGGCGCGCCAATGCCGATAACTCGTTGAAAACCGCGCGTCTGGCGGATATTTCTTACGTAGACGCTTTCATTCGTGCTTCAGGCTGGCGGCGAGTATTTCGTATCAATAAGACGGATGCCACTCACATGTGCTTATAGTCACTAAATTTTTCGAATAGTCGTTCAATTTGTTGGTTTAACGCACTTTCGGGCTTTGGTTAGCTGAACAGGGTTAAGGCAGCAAGTGTTTGTTTCCTATAAGATTGCGTCGCCGTATAACCGCCGCTTTAGAGCCGTCCGAAAGATGATCCGTTTCCGCCAGATCGAGGCATTTCGCAGCCTCATCATGACCGGCACCAGTGTCGGCGCAGCAAAAAAACTCCATGTGACGCAGCCCGCAATCAGCCGCCTGATCGCCGATCTCGAAGCCGATCTCGGCTTCAGCCTGTTCTCGCGCATCGGCGGCCGTCTCAATCCGACGACCGCCGGCCTGCGCTTCTACAAGTCCGTCGAGGAAAACTTCCTCGGCCTGGAGCGCTTGAAGCAGGTCGCCGCAATGATTCGCGAGGAAGCTTCAGACAGCCTCACGGTCGCATGCATGCCCGTGCTCGCGACCACGCTTTTGCCGCCCGTACTCGCCGATTTCACCGAACGTCATCCCGGCGTGCCGATCAAGGTCGATTCGGTGAAAGTGCCGGAAGTGCTGGTGAACCTGCAGAACCACAAGGCCGATGTCGCGTTGAGCCTGGCGTTTCCGGCGGTCGCGGGCATCGAGGTGGAGACGCTGCTCAAGGCGCGCGCGTCGTGCGCGATGCCCACGACGCACAAGCTCGCGAAGAAGAAGATCGTGCGCCCTTCCGACTTGCGCGGCGAAAAGCTCATCGGCTGGCTGCCGAACGCGCGCCAGCCGTACGAGGCGGAGCAATCGCTGATTTCATCGACGGAAGACCGGCCGCGTTACACCGTTTTCACCGACACGGCGCACACGCGTTACGCGATGGTGGCGGGCGGGCTCGGCATTTCGATCGTCGAGCCGTTCGCGGCCAAGGTCTGGCGCGCGCACGGCGTGGTCGTGCGGCCGTTCGAGACCGACATCGAGTATGAATACGTGCTGTCGTATCCGAGCAGCGGCATCCGCTCCGATCTCGTCGCATCGTTCCGAAGTTCGGTGAAGCGCGTGGTCGAGCACTATTCGTTCGAGGCCGCCGAAGAAGCGCCTCTCGCGGAGGACTGACGCACCGCGCGCCACTCGGCCGCCGATCGGTTTTCCGTTTCATACTCTCGTCTGTTGCGCCCGCTTCAAACCCTCATCCATACGGAGCACACATGCACGATCTGAAAGGCAAGTCGATTCTCATCACCGGCGCGAGCACCGGCATAGGCGCGGCGGCGGCGCGGGCGTTCGCGCAATACGGCGCGAATGTCGCGGTGCACTACAACAGCTCGAAAGACAAGGCCGAGGAAGTCGCGAAGGACGTGCGCGCGCTCGGCGTCACGGCGATCACCGTCGGCGCGGATGTGCGCGATTCAAAAGCCATCGATGCCGCCGTCGCGCAAGTCGCCGATACCTTCGGCAAGATCGACGTGCTCATCAATAACGCGGGCAGTCTCGTGAAACGCGAGCCGATCGCGTCCGCGAGCGACGAGCTCTTCGACGAGATCATGCACATCAACGCGCGCTCGGTCGTCGCGTTCACGCGCGCGGCGCTGCCGTCGCTGCGCTCGGGCGGCGGCGGCTCGATCATCAACGTGACATCGGTGGCGGCGCGCAACGGCGGCGGGCCGGGCGCGCTCCTCTACGCGGCGTCGAAGGGCTTCGTCAGCACCATCACCAAGGGCATGGCGAAGGAACTGATGCCGGATCGCATCCGCGTGAATGCGGTCGCGCCCGGCGTGATCCAGACGCCGTTTCAGGAGCGCTTCACATCGCCGGAACAACTCGAATCCTTCCGCAAGGCAATTCCGATGGGCTTCATCGGCGAGCCGGACGATTGCAGCGGCGCGTTCCTCTATCTCGCGTCGGAAGCGATGTCGCGCTATGTGACGGGCCAGATCATCGACGTGAACGGCGGCCAGTTGATGCCCTGAGCGTCGCGCGGCTCGTGGTATATAAAGCGCTGGTCTTTCGTCGCATGCAATAAAGGAGAACGCAGGAGATGCTTTTGAAAAAGGAACTTCGCATCCGCTCGGTCGCACTCGGCGCCATCGTCGCGTCGGCGCTCATGACGGCGGGATTCGTCGAGACGGCGCCGGCTTACGCAAAAACCACCGACAATCAGCCGGCGGTGCTGACCGCGTCGGCTGTCGCGGTCGCCGACAAATACGCCGCCGACACCGCGGAACAAATCTTCAAGCTGGGCGGCAATGCGGTCGATGCGGCCGTCGCGATCGCCTTCACGCTCGCCGTGACGTATCCGGAAGCGGGCAATATCGGCGGCGGTGGCTTCATGACGCTCTACGTCGATCATCGTCCGTACTTCCTCGACTATCGCGAGCGCGCGCCGCTTTCGGCCACGCGCAACATGTATCTCGACGACAAGGGCGAGGTCATCAAGGGCATGAGCCTCATCGGGCATCGCGCGGTGGGCGTGCCGGGCACGGTCCAGGGCATGTGGGAAGCGCAGAAGCGCTTCGGCAAGTTGAAGTGGAAACAGGTGCTCGCGCCGGCCATCAAGTACGCGCAGGACGGCTTCGAAGTCGACGATCAGCTCGTCTCGCGACGCGACAACGCATCGAAGGAGTTCGCCGGCAAGACCAACTTCGATCTGTACTTCGGCGGCATGAAGGCCGGTCAGGTGTTCAAGCAGCCGGATCTCGCCAAGACCTTGCAGCGCATCTCCGATAAAGGCGCGAAAGGCTTCTACGAAGGCGAAACCGCCGAGCTGATCGCCAAGTCGATGGAAGGCCACGGCCTCATCACGACGCGCGACCTGAAGGACTACAAGGCGGTGTGGCGTCAGCCGATCACGGCGAGCTGGAACGGCTATCGTGTGATCACCGCGCCGCCGCCGAGCTCCGGCGGCGTCGGCCTCGTGCAGTTGCTCAAGATGAAGGCCGACCTCAAGGACAAGTTCCAGGACGTGCCGCTCGATTCCGCGCAGTACATCCATCTCGTGGCCGAAATCGAGAAGCGCGTGTTCGCGGACCGCGCGCAATATCTCGGCGATCCGGACTTCTACAAGGTGCCGGTCGCGCAGCTCACCAACGACGACTACATCCTGAAGCGTGCGCAGGAAGTCAATCCCGACAAGCCTTCGGACACGAAGAGCGTGCAGCCGGGACTCGGCACGTCGATGCCCGAGAAGGCGGAAACGACGCACTTTTCGGTCGTCGACAAATGGGGCAACGCGGTATCGAACACGTACACGATCAACGGGTATTTCGGCTCGGGCGTGATCGCGGAAGGCACGGGCGTCGTGCTCAACGACGAAATGGACGACTTCGCGTCGAAGCCGGGCGTGCCGAACATGTTCGGCGTCGTCGGCAGCGATGCGAACGCCATCGCGCCGAAAAAGCGTCCGCTTTCGTCGATGACGCCGACCATCCTCACGAAGGACGACAAGGTCGCGATGGTGATCGGCACGCCGGGCGGCTCGCGCATCTTCACGTCGATTTTCCAGGTCATCACGAACGTGTACGACTTCGACATGCCGCTGGCGGAAGCCGTCGGCGCGACGCGATTCCATCATCAGTTGCTGCCGCCGGACACGATCTATCAGGAGCCGTTCCATCAGCTCGACGCGAGCGTCGTCAAGCAGCTCGAAGACAAGGGCTACAAGTTCACGATGCAGAACTTCAATGGCGACATTCAGGCGATCCGCATCGACGGCGACAAGCCCGAACCGATGTCCGATCCGCGCGGACGCGGCGTGTCGCGCGTCATCCAGTAACGCGCCTTACAACGTCGAACGAGTAAAATAGCGGCCCGGTCCGGACTAGGCGTTTCCCCTAGTCCGGCCTTTTTTCGCTCATGCGAGAGCCCCGCCCCGCGCGGGATTCGCGGCATATAAGCCGCTCGGCATGAGCGGCATGTTTTTCATGGGATTGGACCCCGCGTTCTGTTCCCCTAGTCTCTGTCCTGACCGAGTGCAGCCATCAGAGCGCGTCACCCGGCATTCATCCAGAACTACATACGAGACGACCCTGACGATGGACCCGCGGTGCCGGCGAGCTGACAAGCGCGGCGCACGGCGTTCCGTTTCAGCGTGCTGATAAAGGAGCAGCTCATGTTGGAATCCTCCGCCCAGCAGCTTGGCGACATCGACATCACCCCCACAGAACGAGAGGAAAGCGTTCAGACCGCCAGCGGCGGATTTCTCGATCGCTATTTCGGCATTTCCAAAACCGGCAGCACGGAAAAACGCGAGATCGTCGCGGGCGTTACGACGTTCCTCGCGATGGTCTACTCCGTGTTCGTCGTGCCGGGCATGCTCGGCAAGGCCGGCTTCGACACGAGCGCGGTGTTCGTCGCGGTGTGCCTCACGACCGCGTTCGGCTCGCTGCTGATGGGCGTGTGGGCGCGTCTGCCGATCGCGATCGGCTGCGCAATCTCGCTGACTGCGTTCACGGCCTTCGGTCTCGTGCTCGGCAAGGGATTGACGCCGAACATCGCGCTCGGCGCCGTGTTCCTGATGGGCGTCGTGTTCACCGCGATCTCCGTCACCGGCGTGCGTTCGTGGATCCTGCGCAATCTGCCGACGGGCGTCGCGCACGGCACGGGCATCGGCATCGGCTTGTTCCTGCTGCTGATCGCATCGAACGATGTCGGGCTCATCATCAAGAATCCCGCGCCCGGCATGCCGGTGTCGCTCGGGCATATCACGGCGTTTCCGGTGCTGATGTCGGTGGCGGGCCTCGCCGCGATCTTCGGTCTGGAGCGCCGGCGCGTGCCGGGCGGCATCCTGCTGGTGGTGATCGGCCTGTCGGCGATCGGCCTGATCTTCGATCCGTCCGTGCGCTTTCATGGCGTGTTCGCGCTGCCGGCGTTGTCGGCGCCGGGCCATGCATCGCTGATCGGTGCGATGGACATCAAGGGAGCACTCTCGATGGCCGTACTGCCGAGCGTGCTCGCGCTCGTGATGACCGCCGTGTTCGACGCGACCGGCACGATCCGCGCGGTCGCGGGCCAAGCGGGCCAGATCGACAAGAACGGACGCATCGTCAACGGCGGCCGCGCGCTGACCGCCGATTCGCTCAGCTCGATCTTCTCCGCCTGCTTCGGCGGCGCGCCGGCTGCGGCGTATATCGAATCGTCGGTGGGCGTGGCGGCGGGCGCGAAGACGGGTCTCGCGGCAAGCGTCGTCGGCGTGCTGTTCCTGGTGGTGATGTTCCTGTCGCCGCTCGCCGCGCTCGTGCCTTCCTACGCGACGGCGCCTGCGCTGATGTACGTCGGCCTGCTGATGCTCGGCAACGTGAGCAAGCTGCATTTCGAGGACACGGTCGACACGATGTCGGGCCTCGTTTGCGCGGTGTATATCGTGCTGTCGGCGAATATCGTGACGGGCATCATGCTCGGCTTTTGCACGCTCGTGATCGGCCGCATCGTCGCGGGCGAATGGCGCAAGCTGAATGTCGGCACGGTGGCGATCGCGGTCGTGCTCGCGGTTTTCTATCTCGGCGGCTGGGCGATCTGATCGACGGCTCTATCGCGTGAAGCGAAACGGCGCGCTGCCCGAGAGGACAGCGCGCCGTTTTTCATGGCCGTGTTACTTCGTGACGAGCGCGACGGAACCCGTCTCCAACAACGACTTCAAATTCGACAGAATCTTCGGCCATCCGCCCGACACGGCCTCGATGAACGGTTTGCTCTCGCTGACGTGCGTGACCGTGAGCTTGACCGCATCGCCGAGCGCCTCGATGTCGTAGGTGCAGCGCGACCAGCCCGCGTCCTTCAGATCGTCGCGAAATTCGTTGCGCCATTTCAGCACGAGGCGTTTGCCCGGCTCGGCTTCGAGCACTTCTCCGGCATCCGCGACGCGTCCATCGGAAAACAGCATCTTCCACGCGGAGCCTGCTGACCAGTCGGATTCCTGATGCATCCCGAACCAGTACTGCCGAACGAACTCAGGCGTCGTCAGCGCTTCCCACAGCTTTCCCGGCGTCGTGCGGATGTAGGTCACATACACAAACGTGTCGCTACTCATGATCGTCTCCTTCAAGCGTGCGTTTCAGGTCGGACAAAGCGTCCAGCCGCGGACGCTCGAACTTGCTGATCCAGCGTTGCGCGATCTCGTGGATCGGCACCGGATTAAGGAAATGACGCTTCTCGCGGCCATGACGCTGCGTCGACACGAGATTCGCGTCTTCGAGTATCGCGAGATGCTTCGACACGGCCTGCCGCGTCATGCCGAGGCCGTCGCATAAATCGCCGAGCGTCTGGCCGTTCGCCTCGCGAAGCCGGTCGAGCAGTTGCCTGCGGCTCGCGTCGGCGAGCGCGCGAAAAACCGAATCGTCATCCATGAACGGATTATGCAACCATTTGGTTGCATGTCAAGCGCGAAAACGACAACGCCCCGGAAGCTCTTCACTTCCGGGGCGTTGCGGATGATGCTCTTGACCGGGATGCTGTCGCGCGCGGCTTACTTGCGGCGATACGATTCGACGAGAATCTCGCAGTTCTGGAGATGCAGTTGCAGCGCACGGTTCCACTCACGACGCACCGCAGCCTTTGCCGCGCGCAGCCAGGAACCGAACGAAACGACCAGGGATTGTTGTGCGGTGGTTTTCATGTGGGTCTCTCAGGGTAAGTAGCTAGGGAATAACCCTAACTATACGCCTTTCTCGCTGCACCGCAACACGTTTTCAAAAAAGCAACAGGGTATTCCCTAGGTCGATCGGTCAATTTTTCTCCGGCGCGTCGGGCGCCAACTGCACGCCCTTTTTGAAGATGAAGCAGCCGTAACCCCGAGATTCGCCGGTGGCGATCACGCAATACGCGTTCTTCGCGCGCTCGTAGAAGGCAAAACGCTCGATCGACGCCAGCGGCACGGCGCGCCCCTCGGCGTCATCGACTTCACGCTGCGCTTCGCGTTGCACGGCGGGCAGCGCGGCCGCGTCGCCGACGACCTCCATGCGCTGAGCAGGATGATCGACGAACGTATCGAGCGGCAGCACCGACAGCACCGCCCGCACCGCGCGCGGCGAACTCACGCCGTCGAGCCGCAGCACGCGCCCGAGCACCGTCTGTCGCGCGACGGAATCGGCGGGAAAGTTGGCGTCGCAGATCACGACTTCGTCGCCGTGACCCATCGCGCAGAGCGCGTGCAGGATGTCCGCGTTGAGCAGCGGATCGATGTTCTTGAGCATGTTTCTTGTT
>Ga0182736_1000581_pt1 | contig 52552 bp, 54 predicted proteins | sample eDN5th30CKraftBY_FD_128882 | JGI IMG/M metagenome (GOLD analysis project Ga0182736, IMG submission 128882) | Enriched backyard soil microbial communities from Emeryville, California, USA - eDNA 5th pass 30_C Kraft BY (version 2) (version 2) | ecosystem: Environmental > Terrestrial > Soil >... | reverse complement strand
TTTTAAAAAGGAGCTGGAGAAAGCGCGGAAACGTAATCCTTCTCAGAAACCGGTGGAAAAGACACCTGAGGTTTCCAGTCGTCATCAAAAAAGGCCAATTGATAGAAAGGGACAGATTTCTGCTACCCGAAATACTCCACTTAAATATGATCAACATTTAGCAATAGAAGAAATAGACGAAGTTACACGTGGTAAAGCTATTCACAAACCGCATCAGCATGCTTTTCGTAGATTGGATCCTTTTGTAATGCTAGAAGAAGAGGAAGAAAGCAGCACGCATGTTAATTTTGATCTTCGCGACGCCATTATAAAATCAATCATATTGGAAAGGCCATATAAGTAGTATCTAGATGTTAGATATGAGATATTAGAAGAGTCTTGACTAGTAATGAACGATGAGCTATTAGTAATGAATGAGTTGTTAAACCGTTTAGGCACTCATAACTCATAACTTTAGAAAGCCTTGATACCTACCGGCGCTAAATAAGCACCTACGCGCAACCCACAACTCATATTAATCCACTATTACAAATTCATCAGCATCTTGAATAAAGGGAAGCTTTTCCTTAATCTTCTTTAAATCATCAGGATAAAGCGTAAACGTATACAGATCTTCATCCTCAGGCTTATAATATACTACACCACCGTCTGGCGCTACGCACATTGATGCTCCTGAATGGTATATCTGATTTCCATCGTATCCAACACGGTTAACCCCAATAACATAAGCTTGGTTTTCTATAGCCCTGGCGGGTATTAGCGCTCTCCAGTGAGAGATTCGGGCATCTGGCCAACTAGCGATGTATAACAGAATATCATATACATTCTTTAGATTTCGACTAAATGCCGGAAAACGCAAATCGTAGCAGGTTTGCAAGCAAATTCGCCAGCCATTAAGTTCAACTATTACACGTTTTTTACCTGGCGTGAATACCTTTTCTTCGCCAGCCATTGAAAAAAGATGTCTTTTATCGTATCGGTGAAACGATCCATCGGGTTTCATCCAGATAAACCGGTTATAGAATTTGCCCTGATCTTCTATAATCAAGCTCCCTGCAACTACACAATTGTATTTTTTTGCTTGTTCCAACATCCAGTAAAGTGTCTTCCCATCCATCTTCTCGGCACATTTTTCTACGTTCATCGTAAAACCGGTATTGAACATTTCGGGCAAAATAATCAGGTCGGTTTTTTCCTTTAGCGAGGAGAGCCTAATAGCTAAGTTGGATAAGTTTTTATCCGTATTTTCCCAAAAAAGATAGGCTTGAAATATTGTTATTTTTAACGGTTTCATCTGTAAATAATTTTACTTCATCGGTCAGATGGAGCTTACCATGTTTAAAATTTACATTTCTCTGTATGAGAAAAAATGAAATTTTAAACATGGACGGTTTCATTTAATTTCTTTTTGTTTGTTGTTTGCCCCAATGGCCCTCCAAGTTTAAATAGAGCCATTGAGACTAAATATTACCCAAGTAGAAGTTAGCTTTTTTATAATTACATAACTTGCAACTTTGGAGAATTTAATATTTAGCGGCTTGTGATTGCTTCAGAAGCCTCCTATTCTTAATAAGCAAAGGTTTACTAAATTAACTAAAGTTTGCTAATAAATCTTTTATGTGAACAATCTTTTTGTTCACTATTTCAGTTGTTTATTCTATAAAATCTGTTGTTTCTGTTTTATAGCTAAATTTATAGCCAAATTCATTCCAATTTCACGTCCATCAAACATTCAACGGCTTTTTCTAATGTTTCTTGTTTTTTTGCAAAACAAAATCTTATGAAATGTTTGTCAAGTCGGTTTTTATAAAACACTGAAAGCGGAATAGTGGCTACACCATGCTTAACGGTAAGTTCTCTTGTAAAGTCTAAATCATTTTTGTCGCAAATTTTATCATAATTAGCCAACAGGAAATAGGAACCAGCGGCCGGTAGCACATGAAAAGGAGTAGCTTTTAATGCAGCGGTAAAAAAGTCCCTTTTCTCCTGAAAGAAGCTTTTTAATGATAGGTAGGCGTCTTCCTTTGTTAAAAAATCAGCCAGCGCATGTTGTATAGGCGTATTGACGCTAAAAACCAGATATTGATGTACTTTTCTAAATTCGGCAGTAAGTTTATCTGGTGCTAAGCAATAGCCTATTTTCCAGCCTGTTATATGAAACATTTTTCCAAAAGATGCGATTACAAAACTCCGTTCTCGAAGTTCCGGATAATTTGCTACGCTGATGTGTTTCTTTTTATCAAAAACAATTTTATCATAGACCTCATCGCTAATGATGAAGATGTCAGTTCCTTGTGTAAGCTTTATAAGTTGCTTCATATCGTCCTCAGAAAATGTTTGTGAGGTAGGATTATGAGGTGTATTAATGATAATAAGCTTTGTTTTATGCGAAAACACCTTTTTTACGTCCTCCCAATTGATGCTAAAATCATCAGGAACTAAAGTTACCGTCTTTACAATACCACCGCATAGGTCTATGGCCGGTGCATAACAGTCGTATGCGGGGTCAAAGCATATTACTTCATCATCCGTCCGTATTATAGCGGCTATTGCAGTAAATATTGCCTGTGTTGCACCTGCGGTAATAGTGATTTCGTGTTCAGGATGGTAAACAACCTTTTGGGTGTCTTCAGTCATTGCCGCTATTCTTTCTCTTAGCAGCTGTACGCCTTGCATCGGAGCATATTGATTAAACCCTTTTTTCATGTAAGCGTAACTTAAATCAATAAGGTCTTGCGGGCAATCGAAGTCGGGAAACCCTTGTGCTAGATTAATGGCACCATGCTTATTAGCTAAAGTCGTCATGGTACTAAAAATGGAATTATTTAAATTAGGAAGCTTCGATAAGATGTTGATCATAAAAAAATGATGTTCTATAGGTAATGTTTTACTGAATTCTTTAAATTAGCCGATATAGCATTGAATTAGATACCGAACGCAAAATGAATTTTTTTTCTGCGCAAAATATAATCAAGTCTACAGTATATTCTTGTAAATTGCAATGATTTTGTTTATTGTTAAGTGAAAAATATTTTATGTTTCCAAAACCTTTCAAAAGACAAACTATATTTAAATGAATTATAACAGATTTTTAGCTTTAATATTGTTGGTAATCGGATTCAGTTCTTGTGATAGCGTAAAGAAGAACAAAGAAATACCTACCGTTGGTTTTATTGAAGCCTTTGAAGATGCTACTATAGCAGATGCGCGTAAAGGATTTTTAGATGCACTGAATAAAGGCGGATACAGCGAAGCCAAGGGTACGGTAAACGTAATTTATAGAAACGCACAGGGCGATATGAGTACGATGAGCCAAATCGTGAGTTATTTACAATCAGAAGAGGTAAATTGTATTGGTACCAGTACTACACTTTCTACCCTGGCTGCTGTACAACGTATCAAAAATATTCCGATATTCATGTGTATAACTGCTATGCCAGAGATCTTGGGATTACAAACTAGCGAGAAAGAAGCTCCCAAAAATCTCTTTGGCGTGGGAGAGAATCTAAACTATATAGATACCTCTTTTGCCATCATTAAGCAAATGGTTGAACCTAAAAGGAAAGGCAAATTACGTATAGGGATGATTTATAATCAAGCGGAGCAGCAATCGGTTACTGCCTATAAGCGACTAGATAAATTGGCAGAGAAAAGTCAGATAGACCTGGTGGCATTGCCGCTTAACACTTCTGCTGATGCCCAGTTAATTATAAGAGCTTTGCTTTCAAAGAAAATTGATGCCTTCTTTGCTAATCCAGATAACACTGTTTTTGCCGCCTTTGAAACTATTCTAAGTAATTGCAATGCGGGTAACATTCCTGTTTTTACCAGTGAAGTTGGGTTGGTGAAACGTGGGGCTGTAGCCGCTTACGGGACAGATATCTATCAATGGGGGTATCAAGCAGGAGAGGAGGCAGCCCTTTTCCTGAAAACAGGCAAAACAGATCAACTCAAAATAGAGGAAGTAAAGGTTCGAAAACGCGTATATAATGTAGCTGCTGCAGCGCGTTTTGGATATAAGTTTACCCATGATTTTGAAAAACTTTAGCTTTTTTTGAAACAATGGACTTTTATTTCGCCGCTATAGTTCAAGGACTCTGTTTGGCTCCAATGGGATTGGGGATTTATATTACCATGAAAATTTTCAACTTTCCTGATATTACTACAGATGGAAGTTATACATTAGGCGCCGTTGTCTGTGCAATTGGCTTAAGCAATCAGATTCCTCTATTGATTCTATTGCCATTAATCTTTTTTAGCGGAGCTATTGCAGGCTCCTTCACCGCCATAATCCACACCCGGTTAAAGGTAAATGCTTTATTGGCAGGAATTATTGTAATGACGGCTTTGTATTCTGTTAACTTAACCTTATTAGGAAAATCTAACATTCCTTTGCTAAGTTATTCGAGCTTATTCTCTTATACTTTTAGTGAAAACCCGCTCTTTAATATGTTATTGGTTACAGGTGGTATAGTAATTTTATTAATTGTAGGATTAAGCTACCTGTTGCGTACAGACTTTGGCATTGCTATGCGCGCAACCGGAAATAATGAGGATATGGTAAGGGCTTTAGGTGTCAACACGGCTAATATGAAATGGATTGGATTGGCTATTACCAATGCACTAGTTGCTTTTAGTGGCTCGCTAATTGCACAATTTCAGGGATTTACGGATATCAATATGGGCATAGGTATTGTAATAAGTGGTTTGGGGTCTGTTATGATAGCCGAAACTATTATTCGATTGTTTGCTACGGAAAACATTATCCTGGATTTATTTTTTGTAATCACCGGAGTTATTATTTTTCAATTGGTGTTGGCATTTACGCTAAGTATTGGTATAGATGCAACGCTCTTAAAATTGCTTACCTCCTGTTTTGTATTACTAATTGTTGCATTACCAAGCAGCAACTGGTTTAAGGCTTTGAAAAGATAGCAAAATTAATATGCTGACGCTACAAAAAATAACGAAAACGTTTTCGGTAAATAAGCCAAATGAAATCAAGGCCTTAAATAATTTAAGCTTGACAATTGCTGAAGGAGAATTTGTTGCCATAGTTGGGGCAAACGGTTCAGGAAAAAGCACCTTACAAAACTTGGTGTCTGGGAATATTAAGGCAGATAGCGGTAAATTGGTATTAGATGGTAAACTTATAAATGACTTGCCCGATTACAAGCGCAGTAAATGGATTGCCAGGGTTTTTCAAAATCCGCTACAAGGCACTGCACCTGATTTGAGTATTCTCGATAATTTTAGATTGGCATCTTTACGTGGAGAAAGTAAGACGCTCAGCATTGGCGTTGACAACGCTTTTAAGCAGCGGGTGCAGGAGCATCTACGTCTGTTGGACATGGGGTTAGAAACTCAACTCCTACAGCCGGTGGGTTTATTGAGCGGTGGGCAACGACAGGCCTTAACGTTATTGATGACGGTGATGAACGACGTTAAGTTGCTTTTACTTGATGAGCCAACTGCAGCTCTCGATCCGCGATCAGCACAAAAGGTGATGGAGTTAGCTAACAGTTTGATTATTAAGCATAAATTAACCGTTTTGTTCATTACGCATAATATGAAAGAGGCTTTAACCTACGGCGATCGACTCATTCAGATGGCGCATGGAGGGGTTAGGAGAGACCTTGTAAAGGCCGATAAGGATTTATTAAAACCTCAAGATTTATATGAATGGTTTAATGAGGATTGAATAAAACAGCGTATATTCGCATCATGTTGAGTGCACGTGATATACACAAATCTTATGGCAAACTTCAGATTTTAAAGGGAGTAGATCTGGAAGTACAAAAAGGAGAAATTATCAGTATTGTTGGCGCTTCAGGTGCAGGCAAAAGTACCTTTCTCCACATTCTCGGCTCTTTGGATATGGCAGATAGCGGCACAGTTAAATTAAATGGTACCGATCCATCAACATTGTCTGCTACAAAGCTTAGTGCTTTTCGCAATGAACATATCGGTTTCATTTTCCAATTTCACCACTTACTGCCAGAATTTACCGCTCTTGAAAATGTATGTATTCCAGCCTTTATTGCAGGCAAAGACAGAGGGAAAAGTGAAAAGCATGCAAAGTTATTATTGGAGATGCTTCATGTAGATAACCGTGCAGATCATAAACCCGCCGCGTTATCAGGTGGCGAACAACAGCGGGTAGCCGTTGCGAGAGCTTTGATGAATAATCCTTCGGTTATCTTGGCGGATGAACCTTCGGGTAATTTAGATTCTGAAAATGCCACAGCCTTACATCATCTATTTGTAAAGCTTAGAGATCAATTGCAGCAAACCTTTGTAATTGTTACCCACAATGAGCATTTGGCAGAAATTTCTGACCGTACAGTCCACATGAAAGATGGATGTGTAATTTAATTTTAAAGTATGAAGATGCTAATAACCGGAGGTATGAATGCGTTTGCCCAGCGAGTGGCTCATACACTTCCATCTGGTTACGAGATAACCTTTGGTGATGCTACGGCTATACCGCAAGTACTCATAAATAATGGAAAATATATCGTTATACCTCAATATAACCATACTGCCTTTAGCCATGAGCTATTAAAATTGGCTCTTCATTTAGGCATTAACGTTATTGTTCCACTAATGAAAGAAGAGATTATACAGTTAGCGGAAAGTAAGGCTTTATTTGCTGAATATGGTATACAAGTGGCAGTTCCTACGTTGGAAGCGTTGAAAACAGTAGATTTTGTTTTGAATCCAGGTAAAGAATTGTCTCCGGTGGTAATCTTGAATGGAAAGTTAGTTGGTGAAGATGAAGAAGAAATAACAACAGAAGATCTAGCAGGTGTGTGTTTACTGTCGGATTCAAAAGAAGACTTGTTCTTTTGTTGTTTGGGATAATAGAATGGTTGAGTAGTTGAATAGTGATAGTTGTTGAGTGGTTAAGTAGTGGAGTAACCAGCAACGAACAACTAATAACTAACAACCAGCAACCAAGAACGAATAAAAAAAATGTTAACGTACCAGGATTTAGATCAATATAAAAAAGCATTTATTTTTGAATTGGATAATGTGCTGTATCCTGAGCGGGATTACCTCTTGCAGGTATACTATCTTTTTGCCAACTTGTTGGAATATACTGAAACCGTACCTCCGGCAACTGATTTAGCAGCTTTCTTTAAAAGAGCATACGAGCATCATGGTGCAGACGGAATTTTCGAAAGGGCAATTGATGCTTTTGAAATTGACGAAAAATATCGAGAGAACTTTAATAGAATACATGTAAGTGCGAAATTACCCTTACCTTTATTAATGTTTAGCGAAGTAGAGAAGCTTTTACAAGAGATATTAGACAACAAGAAGCAAATTTTTATGCTGACCAGGGGGAATCCCTTGATGCAACTGAACAAAATAAAGCAGCTAAATTGGGGAGCGCTGGGAAAGGCGGTTAAGGTTTATTTTTATGATGAGCTCGTGCTCCGTGGATATCAAGAACCATTGCTTCATTTATTGCAAGAAAATGGACTTCACATAACGGACGTGCTCGTTTTTGGTGCAGGTAATACGAATGATTTATCAAGGCTGGGAATTGATTATTTAGCGATCGATACGCTGTTAAAGTAAGGATACCTATAAATCAATAAAAAGATTTTGTAACTTGCAATTCGTTCTAGTTATTATTTTACAAATGCTGTTCTGCCTAATAACGGGCTTCTTAATTCTCGCGTTTTATGAACAAGGGTAAACAACCAACTATTAAAGAGATTGCCAAACGATTAAAAATTTCTACCTCAACAGTTTCCAGGGCACTTAACGATCATCCTAGTATCGGTTTGGTGACTACTATGCGTGTTAAAAAGCTGGCTGAAGAATTAAACTATGAGCCAAATAGAACAGCTATTTTTTTTAAACAACGGAAAACCTTCACTATTGGCGTGATATTACCAAGCTTATCAGAAGCTTTTTTTTCTGCTGCAATAAGTGAAATAGAAAATTTTGCCAACAGCAAAAACTATACAGTTATTCTCGGCCAGTCCTTAGACGACCCTGAGCGAGAACTTCGGATTATCAATACAATGAAGGGCCATAGGGTAGACGGCATCATTTTATCTTCTGCAAAAAACACACGTGAATTCGATTATATCGATGTATTAAATAACGCGGGTATACCAGTTGTTTTTTTTGACTGTGTTCCCGATTTACCGCATATCAATGCCATTGTGAGTAATTTGAAAACAGGTATGCGGGAAGCAATTAACATGTTTGCATCATGTGGCCATCACATCATTGCTTTTATTAATGGTCCGGCTCATTTGCCTGCCAGTAAAGAACGGGAAGAGGCTTTTATTGCGGCTCTTGCCAACAATGCTATTCCATTGAACAGAGATTACGTTGTTTACACGGATTTGTCTGAAGCGGGAAACGAGCAAGCTATGTTGGAGTTGATTAATCTAAGCGAACGACCATCTGCTGTGATTTCCTTTAACGATTACGTTACGCTCGACGCTATGAACGCAGTACGTAATAAAGGTTTGGTTGTTAATCAAGATATCTTCTTCATCAGTTATGCCAATTATCCCATTTGGAAATATATGGAAAATCCACCAATGGCCTCAATTGAACAGTTTCCGGGTAAGCAGGGCTCTTTGGCTTTACAAATGTTATTTGATTTGATCGACAAAAATGTCGCAGAAAGCGCAGAAGATAGTTCTTTAAGTGAAGGGCAGCGGATTGTACTGGAATCTAAATTAGTTAATCAGCATTTATAACCCTTTAATTATAGTTGAACAAATAACCGCTAACGAATTGATTTTATAACGTTTGACTATTCCTTAGCTGTTAGTTTCGGCGGTGTTCATGAGTTTTTACAAATAACTCACAAATCCTAGCGAAGAACGGTAGAATACATTCAATTTTATGCTATATGAATTTTGATTTCAACAAAAACGAAGATATCAATAAGCAAGCCGTTTATGAATTAAATGGCCGCTTAAAAAAAGTTTTTTTAGGAGGAGGGGAGGCGGCTGTTAGGAAACAGCGGGAAAAAGGGAAAATGCTTGCTAGAGAACGTATACAATATCTTATAAATGCTGATAAGCCGTGGCTTGAAATAGGAGCATTTGCCGCAGATGGTTGTTATGAAGAGCAAGGAGGTTGCCCATCGGCAGGAGTAATTACTGGTATTGGATATGTTGCAGGAAGACAATGTGTAATTGTTGCTAACGATGCTACCGTAAAAGCAGGTGCTTGGTTCCCTTTAACTGCAAAAAAAAATCTCCGTGCACAGGAGATCGCTATGGAGAACCGTTTACCCATTATTTATTTGGTAGATTCTGCCGGAGTTTATCTTCCGATGCAAGACGAAATTTTTCCCGACAAGGAGCATTTCGGTCGTATTTTTAGGAATAATGCGCGTATGAGCAGCGAAGGTATAATACAAATTGCTGCTATTATGGGAGCTTGTGTTGCTGGCGGCGCCTACTTGCCTATTATGAGCGATGAGGCAATGATAGTAGAGGGTACAGGCTCTGTTTTTCTTGCCGGTTCTTATTTGGTTAAATCTGCTATAGGAGAAGAGGTGGATAATGAATTATTGGGCGGGGCAACTACCCATTGCGAAATTTCGGGCGTTACGGATTATAAACATGCAGACGATAGGAGTTGTTTAGATAGTATCCGGAATATTATGGATAAAATTGGAGCGGTATCAAATGCTGGTTTCAATCGGATAAAACCATTACTACCTAAATTGGATGAGCAAGAAATTTATGGGCTTTTACCAGCTTCACGCGAGAAGCCATACAATATGAAGGACATCATCCTACGCTTGGTAGACGACTCTGCATTTGAGGAATATAAGGCGCTATATGGTAAAACTATCATTTGTGGTTTGGCTAGAATAGATGGTTGGGCGGTAGGTATTGTAGCCAATCAGCGTACGGTAGTAAAAAATAAGAAGGGCGAAATGCAAATTGGTGGTGTCATATATTCGGATGCGGCCGATAAAGCAACGCGTTTCATTATGAATTGTAATCAAAAGAAAATACCACTAGTGTTTTTACAAGACGTTACAGGTTTTATGGTGGGGAGCAAATCAGAACAGGGAGGTATCATAAAAGATGGTGCAAAAATGGTTAATGCAGTTGCCAACACGGTAGTGCCTAAGTTTACTATAGTGGTAGGAAATTCTTATGGCGCGGGTAATTATGCCATGTGTGGTAAAGCGTATGATCCACGCTTGATTTATGCTTGGCCATCAGCGAAAATAGCTGTAATGGGCGGAGAGCAGGCAGCCAAAACCTTGCTACAGATTCAAAAGGCAGCACTAAAAACAAAAGGGGAGGAGTTAAACGACCAAAAAGAGCAAGAATTATTAAAGAAAATAATAACTACATATAACCAGCAAACCACTCCATATTATGCCGCTGCGCGCTTATGGGTAGATGGAATTATTGATCCATTGGAAACTCGAAAGGTTATTTCCATGGGGATTGAAGCCGCAAATCAAAGTCCCATAACGAAACCTTTTAACGTGGGAGTGATACAAACTTAGATTGGATTATACTTGAGCTTGTAAGTTGGCAAATCGGGTGGTTCTACTTTTTATTTTTGACTTTTTAAAAACCTAAACTTTTGAGATAATAAGTAACTTTGCATAAACTTTATTAATCATAGATATAAAATTCCATGGCTGAAGAAATAGAACACGTTAAGTGCTTAATTATAGGTTCAGGGCCTGCCGGTTATACTGCGGCAATTTATGCTGCCCGTGCTGATTTAAAACCAGTGATGTATACCGGAATAGTTCCTGGAGGGCAACTTACGCAAACCACGGATGTGGAGAACTTCCCAGGTTACCCTACAGGTGTTATGGGACCGGAAATGATGGAGGATTTTCGGAAACAAGCAGAACGGTTCGGTACTGATATCCGTTTTGGGTATGCTACCGGAGTAGATTTTGCCGGCCCAATACACAGCGTTGTTATAGATGAGATAAAAACGATAACTGCCGATACAGTAATCATTGCAACTGGCGCCACAGCAAAATGGTTGGGCTTGGATAGCGAGCAGAAGTATAATGGTTTCGGTGTTTCAGCATGTGCGGTATGTGATGGGTTTTTCTTTAAGGGGCAGGACGTTGCTATTGTAGGCGCTGGAGATACCGCAGCGGAGGAAGCAACCTATTTAGCTAAGCTATGCAGAAAAGTGCATATGCTTGTCCGCCGTGATGAATTTCGTGCATCAAAGGCTATGCAGCACCGCGTATTTAATACACCCAATATAGAAATCCACTATAATACAGAGGCCGAAGAAATTTTGGGAGACGGAAAAGTGGTTGACGGATTACGTATAAAAAATCGCCAAACCAATGAAACAGAGGTTTTGGATATTAGCGGATTTTTTGTAGCTATTGGACATAAACCAAACACCGAAATTTTTAACGGTTGGTTAACAATGGATGATTCGGGCTACTTGATTACAAAACCGGATAGTACACAAACTAATGTAGAAGGCGTATTTGCTGCCGGTGATGTACAAGATCACATTTATCGTCAAGCAGTAACAGCCGCAGGGAGCGGTTGTATGGCAGCACTCGAAGCCGAACGTTATTTAGCGGCAAAAGAGCACGTCTTAGTAGAAGAGACAACCAAATAGGTAATCCTATTGACACCAGAGAAAACAGGAAGCTGTTCAAATTTTAGCATTCAGCCCCGAAACGAGGAATCTTAATTTGGACAGCTTCTTTGCTTTTTATGCTATCGGCAGGCTTATTTTGATACGACCTTTAAACCAATAATGGAAGCAATCAGCGTAAAGATAAAGAACATGCGCCAAAAGTCTACTGGTTCTTTGTAAAAGAATATTCCCATGAGTACCGTTCCGACAGCACCTATGCCGGTCCAAACAGCATATCCTGTGCCAATTGGGATTTCCTGAATCGCTTTATTAAGCAAAAGAAAACTTAAAATAATACAGATAAAAAACCCGATTGTCCACTTTACATTACTGAAGTTATTAGACAATTTTAGACAAGAAGTGAAACCAATTTCAAAACATCCACCAACAATAAGATAAACCCAAGCCATAGTATTTATTTTTGCTTGCAAATATCTGTAATATTGGCAGCATATTTTTTTACAAATGTTAAAAAAGCTTAGCTCTGATTCTACTTAATGTAACCTGGCTAACGCCTAGATAAGAAGCAATATACCCTAACTGAACTCGTTGTATAAGCATCGGATTCTTTTTTATAAGCTCGCTATAACGTTCGGTAGCGCGCTTCGATTGGCTGTCTATTAAACGTTCTTCAGTTTTTACCAATTCGGCGCCAATTATCTTATTAAAAAAATTCGCAATTTCAATATCACGCTCACATAGCTGCTTAACTGCCTCATGACTTATTTTTAACAGTTCACTATCTTCCAATAAAATAATATTCTCATAACCTGCCGTTTGATTAAAGAAGCTGTTATAAGATAAAAGAACATCCGTTTCAGAACAGAAACAAACGGTGACTTCTTTTTCTGCACACGTAATATAAACGCGTGCAATCCCCTTTAGAATAAAATATAAATAATGTTCTAAACAGCCTGCCTTTATGATCTGTTTTCCTTTAACTAGTTTGAATTGTTCTCCATTACTCCAAAGTAGATTTAAAGACGCTTTTGTCAAACCTAACGCTATCATTTTCTTTTGCAACAACTCGATATTATTTTGCATAGTTAGTAGCTATAATTTTAAATTCAGTTCTCCTATTCTTTTGTTTTCCTTCGTCTGTTGTATTATCAGCTACTGGCTTTTTTTGTCCATACCCTTTATATTCCATACGCTGCTTCTCTATACCTTTGTCTAACAGGTATTGATATACAGCAAAAGCTCTTTTTTCTGATAATTTTTGGTTATTTTGCTCTTGTCCACTATTGTCTGTATGACCTGATATTTCTATTTTAACTTGCTTATTTCTTTGCATAAACTGCAATAATTCAATCAAATCGGCTTCCGAAGAGGGTAATAATTCGAAACCATTTACAGGAAAAAAAATATTATTAAGCGTTACGGTGTTACCCGTATTGATACCATTTAACCCGACCGCTATAGGGTAAATACGTTGATAAGAAAGTGAGTCTTCTAAGGTAAAGTTTTGACTATAAAATAAATAGGAGGGGTGTTGTACATGTAGTGCATATTGATTACCTAAGGGAAGTGGTATTAAAAAAGATCCATCGATGTAATCCGCTTCCATGTTATACATTACGTGGTGATTGCTTAACTTGGTGAGTGTTATTTGTGCACGAATGGGTTTTCCTGTCACTTCATCATACACTTTCCCACTTACAAAACCTACGGGTTTTGGTCTAATATCGACATCCAGTGCACAGGTATAAATGTCAAGTCCTCCAAAGCCATCTGATCTTTCAGCGGCAAAATACGCTGTTTTACCATCCATACTTACGGTTAATGCACGCTGTTCCAAATGGTCGTTTATAGGAGCTCCTAAATTTATCGGCTGTAATCGCGTGCCATCTTTACCGACTTTACTCATGTAAAGATCTTTGTTGCCAAAGCCAGGCCATCCATTTGAGGCAAAATAAAGCGTTTCGTTATCAGCGTGTATAAACGGTGTACTTTCATCATATGGTGTATTGACTGTGGGACCCATATTTTTGGGTTCAGACCAATTGCCATTTGCTGACAATTGGCTATACCAAATGTCATTTCCTCCGAGACCACCTTTCCTATTACTTACAAAATAGAGTGTATTTCCATCAGGACTAATAGCGGGCTGCGCCTCCCATGCACCGGTATTAATGGGAGAACCGAGGTTATGAGGTTCGCCCCAGCTATCGCCCTCCCGGTACGAAACGTAAATATCACAGCTTCCTTTTCCTTCCGGTCGATTACAGCCGGTAAAAAATAAATATTTGCCATCGGGTGAGATGCAGTGTGCCCCTTCACTGTACTGGTCGGTATTTACATAACCGGGAATCGGATAGGCCGTTGACCAATTGCCATCTTTATTTTGACTGGAGTAAATGTACTCTAAATTTCCGTGTAGCTGTCTAGTGAAAATAATAGCGGTTCTATCAGCCGTTAACATAGGGAAATACTCATCGGCAGTAGAATTGATTTTTTCTCCCATATTGATTATGGATAAGGGCTTGACGTTTTTAATAGCTTCTATGCTGAAATCACAATCTTTTAAATACTTTTCTGCAGCCTTACGTCTGTTGTCCATTAAATTAGCTTTGGTTAAATAGGTGTTAAAAGCCATTTTGGCAGGGGCGTACTCCCCTATATTTAGCCAACTTTCTCCTAAACCATACCAAGTACCTGTACTAAGATCAGGGGCCAATCTGGCTACTATTTGATAATGTTTTGCTGCTTGCTGATATTGTTTCTCCCGAAGGTAAATAGTTGCAAGTTGTTGATGGGCAGTAACAAAGATACTGTCGTGGAGCAGCACCTCCTCTAAAATTTTTGCTGCATTACCGAACTCGCTTTTATTTAAGAATTGTTGGGCGTGGTCAAATAGTTTCTTGGATTTGGCTGTAGATGGTGCTACCTGTTGAGCTATACTTTTAATATAGCTAGAGCCTATTAACAATAACAAAATGCAAAGACGTAGCGTAAAGCACATATGTTAGAAATAGCCGTGATACATTGCTTAAAGAAAACTATGCTAATATAGGGAATTTATGTGTTTAATATAGCTTAAGGAAAAACGGGCTCTAAGGAATATTCAGGTATTTATGCGTTTGCAGTGATATCTCCCACTGAGGATTGGCTTTTACATATTCTATGATTAATGGTGTCATTTGCTCGGCTTTAGACCATTCGGGTTGTAGGTATAGTTTTCTGCCTGTAGGCATCTGTGAAGCATATTTTTCTGCCCATTCAAAATCACTTTTATTAAAAACAATAATCTTTAGTTCTCCAGCTGCCTCAATTACGCTAGGCAAAGGTGCTTTGAATTTCTTGGGCGATAAACAGATCCAGTCCCAAGATCCGCTCAAAGGATAGGCTCCGGAGGTTTCCATAAAAGTTTTTATGCCTGAATTTTGTAAACCTGTTGTAAGGTAATCCAAATTATAAATAAGTGGTTCCCCGCCGGTAATCACTACGGTCTTTGCGGGGTATAGTTTTGCGTTAGCGATAATAGTATCAGCCTCGGTTAAGGGGTGTAGATTCGCATCCCAACTCTCCTTTACATCACACCAATGGCAACCTACATCACAGCCACCTAGCCGTATGAAGTAAGCGGCCTTGCCCGTATGATAACCTTCGCCCTGAATAGTATAGAATTCTTCCATTAATGGAAGTAGTGTGCCGTCTGTTGGAACCTGATTTGACATCATGCGGCAAAGGTAATTATTTTTTGATTTTCCCTTGTCAACTGTCCGTAATCAATAATGAATTATATGAGGCAAAAAAAGCTGTGGAGATTTGCTCCACAGCTCAACCAATTATCCAAACACCATGGCTTCTTAGAAGCCACTATCATCTAATGCGAACACATCTTTGCGTTCTTTCCATTTTCCATTTGTAAAATCGGGAATCTCCATCGATTTATTCCCTTCGGCTATAGATTGCGTTGACAATGGAGTGATTACACTCATTGAAACGGAATCATACACATCTATTGGGGTTTGCCTGTTTTGTTTAACGGCCTCAATAAAACCATTAAATACAAACCAATCCATTCCTCCATGTCCGGCACCAGCCGCGTCATTTGCATATTTGGCCCATAACGGGTGATCGTATTTTTTTAACCATTCATCTGCCTTGTCCCACACATCGTTCTTAGGAGATTTACCCTCAATATAAATACTGTTGCTAACATCCATCCATAAGCCATCAGTTCCCTGTACCCTAAACCCGAGGGAATAAGGTCTCGGTAAATGAACATCGTGCGATAGCAAGAGCGTTTCTCCGTTGGCACAATTGATTAATGTAGTCGTTACGTCTCCATTTTTATAGGGAATCTTTGCATTTGGATGGCCTGGCGATTGCTTTTCTACATAATCCGCTAAACCTTTTGCTTTACTCGAAAATGATACCATATTAGTCATGCGATTACCATGATTGATTTTGGTATAATGCATCAATGGTCCTAAACCGTGAGTAGGATAGAGGTCGCCATCTTGATCTATATTGAATTGTGTACGCCATTGTGCTTCACTAAAACCCTTCGGCCCATATTCTACACCGCCGCCGTATGGCTGTGTTCCATTATTAAAAAGAACTCCTCTCAAATCATGTTGATAGCCGCCTTCTAAATGTATAAGTTCGCCAAATAGGTGTTGCCTAACCATATTAAGTATAGCCATCACGTCGCGACGATAACATACATTCTCTAAGGTCATATACGGTTTACCGGTTTGTTCTGAAGTTTTTACAACTTCCCAGTGATCATCTACCGATAAACCAGCTATTACTTCGCAACCAACGTATAAACCAGCTTTCATTGAATCGACTGCCTGGTCTTTATGAAATTGCCATGGGGTTGCAATCACAACAGCATCTAATTTTTCCTTATCGAGCAACTTTTTATAAGCATCAACCCCGCCAGTATATTCCTTAGGTGATTTTTTATTAGCTTTCTGAAATTGTTTTCTGCAACTTGCCAATGAACTTTCTTGGGTGTCGCATATGGCAATAACATCAATGTCGTCTCTTCTTAGCGCTAAGTCTACGTGGTTTCTCCCACGCATGCCTACGCCAATAAAAGCTAAACGAATTTTTTTGCTGCTTTGCGCAAAAGCATTTGCGTTTGGTAATATGCTAGTTGCTGCCGCAGCAAGTGAACCCGATTTAATAAAGTTTCTTCTATCCATTAGGTGTCATTTTAATATTGGGTATTATGCTGTGCACCCTTAAAAGGTTACACTGAACAGAACAAACATAAAAAAACAATTTAATAAAATTTCATGCAACCGATTGTTCTATTTTCGAAAAAATTGCGCAATCGGTTGTGTTTTTAATTAAGTATGAAGTTATTTTTCATTTTTGCATATTGCAGAAAATTATAAATACTTCCTTGTTTTCGTTTTTATTTAATTATCAACTTAAGATTTTTAGACGTATATTTTAATGATTGACATACATAATAAAACAATATCATTTTTACCCATAGTAGATTTCTTTGCGATCGAGGGAAATCCTACTAGCATTGAACCGTTTGGTTCGGGACATATAAACGATACCTATAAAATATGCACTGATATAGCGGGCAAACCCAATTATATGTTACAGCGAATTAATAACAATGTATTTCGCAATGTTGACCATTTGATGAAAAACATTGATGTTGTATGTCAACATATTAAAAGTAAATTGGTATCGAAGGGTGAGGAAAATATTGAAACTAAAGTACTGACCCTTATTCCAACAAAAGAAGGTGAACTTTACTATAAGGAAAATGAAACCAACTACTGGCGGATGTTCATTCTTATTGAAGGTACAAAAACCTACGATATTGTCGCAACTGCGCAACAGGCAAAGGAAGGAGGTAGGGCTTTCGGTAACTTTCAGGCGATGATTGCAGACTTAAACCCTATGGATATATATGAAGTTATTCCAAACTTCTTAAATATAGCCAGTAGGTTAAGGGACTTTAAAGAAGCGGTGAATAAAGATATCATGCAACGGGTTGCCATTGTGGGGAAAGAAATTGATTTTATTTTGGAACGTGAGAATAAGATGAACACCATTTTGAATATGGCCGCCAAATCGCAAATTCCCCTACGAATAACACACAACGATACAAAATTTAACAATGTATTGCTAGATAAAGATGATCGAGCGCAATGTGTAATAGATTTGGATACTGTTATGCCGGGGTATATTGCATATGATTTTGGCGATGCTATACGGACGATAATTAATACCGCCGCAGAAGATGAGGCTGATTTGGATAAGGTAAAATTGAATATCCCATTGTTTGAAGCCTATACTAGCGGTTATTTGGAAACAGCACGTCATTTTCTATATCCAATGGAAGTCAATTCTTTAGTTCACGGTGTTTTACTCTTACCTTATATGCAAATGGTGAGATTCCTTACGGATTATTTAAATGGAGATACCTATTATAAAATAAATCATAAAGAACATAATTTTCAACGTACTAAGGCGCAGATGAAATTGGTTGACGAGATCGAAAAGCATGAATCCTTATTGCGCAAAATAGTAGAGAAGGAAGCAAATATTTACCTTACATAATATAATAAATACAGATGAGTTTAACAATTTGTTGTTTACCAGGGATTGATGCATCATCTAGCGAGGAGATTATTCGAGCTGCTTTTACGGATTTAAAGTCAAATCCCATAGCAGAAGTAAATTGGAAGATATATCCTTACTCACCAACAGTAACCTTTAAAATAGGTTACGCGGATAATAGCATAATACTTAAGTATAACATTAATGAGCGTCATGTAAAAGCTTGTTATACGGAGCATAATGATCCAGTTTATAAAGATAGTTGTGTAGAATTCTTCATTTCATTTGATGGCAAACATTATTACAATTTTGAATTCAATTGTATAGGCAGCGCACTTGTAGCATACGGTACTCAGGATAAGGCTTCAAGAGTGTTTTTGTCAAAAAAACAAATAGAAACCATTAAAGTTAATAGTCGCATACAACGCACAGGGAACGATTTTTCTTGGGATTTAATAGTCAATATTCCAATAAATATCTTTATTCATGATAATATAAAAACGTTAAAAGGCTTAAAATGCACGGGTAATTTTTATAAATGTGGCGATGATCTACCAATTCCTCATTTTTTATCTTGGAAGGCCATTGATTATCCTGAACCGAATTTTCATTTACCAGCTTTTTTTGGAGAGTTGATTTTTGGGAAACAATAGAGTCGTGGAGTTGTTGAGTCGTGGATTATTAACTACTATTACTACTTAACCACTTAACTACTATTACTACTATTACCACTTACTACTTAACCACTTAACTACTATCACAAATAACCACCGTTACGATTTATTTGCCTCCATTTCAAAAACGCTGTCTATTTTATGGTTTAATCTATCTTTGCCTGCCAAAACTGCGAGTTGATCGCAGCGTTCATTTTCAGGATGGCCGGCATGCCCTTTTACCCAAATGAATTTGATCTGATGTAATTTGTAAACCTGTAAAAATCTTAACCAAAGATCGCTATTTTTTTTTCCTGCAAAACCCTTTTTAAGCCAACCAAATACCCATTTCTTCTCAACTGAATCTATAACATATTTAGAGTCGGAATAGATAGTAACATTATTACCTGGCTTTTTTAATGCTTCTAAACCCTTTATCACAGCTAAAAGTTCCATTCTGTTATTGGTGGTTTTTCTAAATCCTTCGGATAATTCTTTGTAGTATTGTCCCGCCTTTAGTATAACTCCATACCCTCCCGGACCAGGATTGCCACTAGAAGCGCCATCGGTAAATATTTCAATCATTGCCGCAAATTTAGCTAAAATGCTTGATATTCTAAGTGCGAAAAGCTTAAAGCGAAAAGTCTAAAGCTTCCTTTATAACGTAATCCGCAACTCGCTACCCATTTCATTAGCTAATCGGCTAATTCAATTGCTCCACTATTCAGTAAACTGATTTTTCAAATCTTTTAATTTATTAATGAGCTCTTCGAGCTTTTCGCTCTCCTTTTTTATATAGACTTTCATGAGCACAAAGTAGCACAATAGGAACCAGGTAATGGTGGCAAGAATAAAAATCACTAAGGCAAATTTAGATACATAGAAAGACATTTCTACTAGGTATAGCGCAAGCGCTACCGAAAGACAAATAGTATAGATTGTGTAATTTTGCGTGTTAAGCTTATATCTATGCTTTTTATAGAGCTGTAGATAAGATATATATTCTTCTGGCCTATCCAGTAGGTTCTCACTATTGTTGATTGCCCGATAATCCTTTATCTGAATGAACATGTAATAAATTAAACATACGATAACAATAAACATAGAAAGCTGTGTTGTCCATGTATAAAAAGGTACTGTAATAAAAATGTATAGGGTAATCAATGTAATCACGCCAATGCTAATTACATGACTTAGGAGTTTGGTCGTGTATTTATTTTTAGTTTGTTTTACAGTGTTTAGGATAGTATTGTAGCTAACACCATCATGTTCCTGCTGCACATGCCAAAGCTGTTTTAATTCGTTAAAATCTTTCATGGCGATTATATATATCTGTTAGCTTATTTTTAATGCGATGTATTTTTACGCGCAAATTTCCTTCAGAAATACCTGAAATATCGGCAATTTCCTGATAGGGTACTTCATCCAATACCATGGTAATAATAATCCTTTCATTCTCTTCTAATTCAGAGATACATTTGTATAATTGATTTACTTGCTCTTGTTTGTCAGAAACTTCTTCTGCTTTGGTTTCGATGATTTTTTCGTTAATCTCGTCGGTTGCTTTTCTTTTTTCAACCCGTAGATAGGATAAACAGGTATTTACGGCAATACGGTAAATCCAGGTTGATATTTGTGACTGATTTCTGAATTTATCAAGATTTTGCCAAACCTTGATAAAAGTTTCTTGCATAAGGTCATTGGCGGCGTCACTATCCCCGGTATAGCCATAACAGAGGTGATATACCTTCTTGTTGTTTTTATCAAAAATCTCTTTGAACAGTGCTTCTTTTTGCGCCATTTGTTAATTAACAATATTTGTTAGACCAATTAACTCTTGCCATGTTACATGCTTTCCAGGATTATTTTGCCTCTAAAACACAATTTTTTAACTTTAAATGTAAAATTACGGCTATTTATTGCAAGCTTCAGCTAAATAGTTATTTTTGTAGCATTCCGTAACCGCAAAATATTGTATGAAGTCAAAATATGCCGTAATATTCTCGCTCTCCACTATAAGTTTCGCTGTCTTATTATATGCTATAGACTTTTTGTTGTTTGCGGTTCCTGAAATTACCCTCTTTTCTTTTAGATGGTTAGCCATTATTGGTCTTATAGTCTATGGTTTTAAAAAGAAAACCCTTACCACATGGATTCTGGTTTCTTTGGTTATTGGCGCTAGTATTGGACACGATTGGCCAGCTATTGGTATAAGCTTGCAAGTTGCGAGCAAAGCTTTCCTGAAATTAATTAAGACCATCGTTTCTCCGCTTATTTTTGCCACATTAGTTTATGGGATAGCAGGACATTCGGATATTAAACAAGTAGGCAGGATGGGATGGAAGTCGCTACTTTATTTTGAAGTGGTAACAACTATCGCCCTTTTTATCGGACTTGCCGCTATCAATATTAGTCAGGCAGGAATGGGAATTATTCCACCAGCAAATCAGCACGAAGAGCTGCCTGATGTGAAACCACAAACTACCAGCGATATTATCCTGCATATCTTTCCCGAAAATATAGCTAAATCGGTAGCAGAAGGGGAGGTATTACAGGTCGTTATCTTTAGTGTGCTCTTTGGACTTGCATTGATCATGGTACCAGAGAAGAAGAGGGCTCCCATGGTGAATTTCACGGAGAGCTTATCGGAAACGATGTTCAAGTTTACTAATATCGTGATGTATTTTGCCCCTATTGGCGTAGGGGCGGCTATGGCATACACGGTAGGGCATATGGGCTTGGGCGTTTTGGTAAATCTATTCCAGCTTTTAGCTACGCTCTACGCTTCGCTCATTGCCTTTATTCTGTTGGTGTTCCTTCCTATTGCGCTCCTTATCGGATTACCCATTAAACGATTTATCAAGGCAATAGGGGAGCCAGTTTCAATTGCCTTTGCCACAACGAGTTCGGAAGCCGCCCTTCCGCGCGCAATGGAGGCTATGGAAAGTATCGGTGTACCCCGGAAGATAGTAGCATTTGTTATGCCTACTGGCTATAGCTTTAATTTAGATGGAACAACCTTATACTTGTCGCTTGCCAGTGTTTTTGTTGCACAGGCAGCAGGGATTCATATGTCGTTTGGCGAACAGCTTTTGATGGTGTTTACCTTGATGATAACGAGCAAGGGTGTAGCAGGAATTCCACGTGCGTCGTTGGTGATTTTAATGGGTACAGCAGCTTCTTTTAATTTGCCGGTGTGGCCTATTTTTATTATCCTCGGTATAGATGAGTTGATGGATATGGCCCGAACGTCTGTTAATGTGCTAGGTAATTGCCTAGCATCCGCTGTTATTGCCAAATGGGAAAACGAATTTCATCCAGATGGCCCAATAAATGAAGAGATCATGCAAGTAGAAATTCCAAAAGAATCCCCAAACCCCAAACCACCAATAGCTTGAATTCCACTAGACGCATAAATAAACGCATTTTATAATTTTAAATAATAGACTAATATGAGTGATCGCTCGAGAAAAATTTTTCTTTATATCTGTATTATTGTGCCTTTCGTTGCATATTGCCTGTTTTACTATAGCAATATGATAAAAAATGCTCCGTTTAGATTTTCGGACTTCGAATCTATTGAGTTTAGTTATGGTGAGCCCAACAACATGCTTAATAAATTTGACTCTAAAACTTCCGCCTATCAATACGTTAATAAACGAGATTCCTTGATAAAAACTACCTTAAAACTGCGTAAAGATGATTTACTCTATCTGCATAGGAAGGCCACTGAGTATGGGTTTTGGAATTTTCCCGATGATATGACGGTGTCGGAAAATACGGATACTACCAAAAATGTTATGCGGTTTTTCTTAAAGTATAATTATAAGGAAAAAAGTAAACAGATGCTATTTGATTCTAACTATCCAGGTGATCCAAAACTACGCGATGCTGCAAAAATGATGATAGATGAAATGCAACGCGTTATAAAAGATGCGGAAGACAGGAAATAGATATATTTTTTTGCATTTTTAATTTGTAACACCTATCTTTGCGCTTCGATTTTTAACATAAAATTAACATTTTAAACAATTAACAATGTACGCAATAGTAAATATAGCCGGACAGCAATTTAAAGTTGCAAAAGACCAGCATCTTTTTGTACACCGTTTACAAGGAGATGAGGGCGCTAGTATTGAATTTGACAATGTATTGTTAGCAGAAAATGGTGGCAAGTTTACAGTTGGAACCCCAAGTGTAGCAGGTGCTAAAGTTTCGGCTAAAATTTTGTCGCATTTAAAAGGAGATAAAGTTATCGTTTTCAAAAAGAAACGTCGTAAAGGATACAAGAAAAAGAACGGACATCGCCAACAGTTTACTAAAATCCAAATTACTGATATCACTTTATAATAGATTTTTAAATGGATAGGGCTTCCTATCATAAATAAATAAGATATGGCTCATAAAAAAGGTGCGGGTAGTTCGAAGAACGGCCGCGAATCGCATAGCAAAAGATTGGGTGTTAAGATTTTTGGTGGCCAGCATGCTATAGCTGGAAACATTATTGTACGTCAAAGAGGCACAAAACATCACCCCGATAAAAATGTCGGTATTGGTAAAGACCACACACTTTTCGCTTTAGTAGATGGAAAGGTTGCTTTTCGGAAGAAAGCTAATAATAGATCGTATGTTTCTATTATTCCTGTAGAAGCGACTGTAGAAGGATAGATTAAATTATCGATTAATAGAAAACCGTATACATGGATATGTGTACGGTTTTTTTTAAGTTACTGTTTTCCCAATCCGATACTCCTCGAAACGGTTGATAAAAATACCCGATGGATAAAATAATTTATTACCGTGACAAACTAGCCGATATCATACACATAAGTAGAAACCTATAAATACTGTATTTATAATTACCCTTTTGACCTAGTGCTAACTGCTGATAGCCAGCGTTTTGTACGAGTCTATATTTTAAAAATGTAAATAGTTAAATTACTTTTGTGCTTTCTTTCAAAGAAATGTAATAAATGTTATTAAAATTATTAAAAAATATGACAAACCTTGCGAATATTGAATAATATTTCTTTAATTTGTAAACATTTATAATTGTCAAAATTTAGCTAGTAAAAAATAAATTTATGTGTGGAATTATTGGTGCATTTGATTTAAAAGTTAAATCGCAAGACCTACGTGCCCAAGTGTTGGAGATGTCGAAAAAAATTCGGCATCGCGGACCGGATTGGTCGGGCATATTTAGCTCAGATAAAGCGATATTAGCTCATGAGCGATTGGCGATTGTTGATCCACAATCTGGAAAACAGCCATTGTATAGTGAGGACGGGACAGTTGTTCTGGCAGTTAACGGAGAGATTTATAATCACCGTTTACTTCGTGAACAACTTCCAAATTATAATTTTTCCACCAATTCTGATTGTGAAGTAATCTTGGCACTTTACAAAGAAAAAGGCCCAAATTTCTTAGAAGATTTGAATGGTATTTTTGCCTTTGCCCTTTATGACGCCGCAAAAGACGTATACCTTATCGCAAGAGATCATATCGGCATCATTCCCTTTTATATGGGTTGGGATAAAAGCGGAAATTTCTATGTTTCTTCTGAACTCAAAGCACTAGAAGGTGTGTGTAACAGAATTCAGGAATTTAAACCCGGTCATTATATCTATAGTGCGCAAGGACAAGAGTTGCAAAAGTGGTATAAACGGGATTGGGAGGATTACAAAAATGTTGCCGATAACGTTTCTGATATCGCTGTTCTTAGAAAAGGACTTGAAGATGCGGTACATCGCCAGATGATGTCTGATGTTCCCTATGGCGTGTTATTGTCAGGTGGATTGGATTCTTCCATCATTGCGGCCATTACCAAGAAATTTGCTTCAAAGCGAATTGAATCTAACGATACAGAGAATGCCTGGTATCCATCATTACATTCTTTTGCCGTTGGTTTAAAAGGTTCGCCGGATTTAGCAGCAGCCCAAAAGGCAGCTGAGCATATCGGAACGATACATCATGAAATTCATTTTACCATCCAAGAAGGCCTCGATGCAATAAGAGATGTAATTTATCATCTGGAAACTTACGATGTTACAACCATTAGAGCTTCCACACCTATGTATCTTTTAGGCCGCGTTATTAAGTCTATGGGAATTAAAATGGTATTGAGTGGAGAGGGGGCTGATGAATTATTTGGAGGCTATCTATATTTTCATAAAGCACCAAACCCTGAGGCATTTCATGAGGAAACTGTACGGAAATTAGGCAAGCTGCATTTGTATGATTGTTTGCGCGCTAACAAATCTTTAGCTGCTTGGGGTATTGAAGGAAGAGTGCCATTCTTGGATAAGGAATTTATGGATATTGCTATGCAGCTTAATCCAGCAGATAAGATGGCCGTTAATGGGAAAATGGAAAAGTGGATTTTACGTAAAGCCTTTGAAGATTATCTGCCAGAGAGCATTGCTTGGCGTCAGAAAGAACAGTTTTCGGATGGCGTGGGCTATAGCTGGATAGATACACTGAAAGATCAGGCTACAAGGGCTGTTTCGGATGAGGAATTGGCCAATGCCAATTATCGTTTTCCAGTAAATCCGCCGATGTCTAAAGAAGAGTATTTCTATAGAAGTATTTTTAGTGAACATTTCCCTTCTGATTCTGCTGCAGCATGTGTGCCGTCTGTAAAATCAGTGGCCTGTAGCACACCTGAAGCCTTAGCTTGGGATGCTTCTTTTCAAAACCTTAACGATCCCTCGGGTAGAGCGGTTGCCAGTGTCCATAACGAAAGCTATGATAAAGAAAAGGCTATTGCTGAATAGTTAATAGTGATAGTAGTTGAGTGGTGATAGTAGTTGAGTGGTGATAGTAGTTGAGTGGTGATAGTGGTTGAGTAGTGATAGTGGTTACTACTTAACATTTACAACTATTATACAACTCAACTACTTAACGTTTCAACTCCTCCACGACCTAACTACTGATAAAGCTCTTCAATATCCTTAGCATATACTTTTTCTATCACCCTTCTCTTCGCCTTTAAAGTAGGTGTAAGCTCTCCCGACTCTATATTGAAAGGATTTCGTTTTATCTTAAACGATTTTATCCGTTCGAATTTAGCCAGCTCATTTGATAATTGTTTAATATCGTGTTCTATCCAATCGATAATAGCTTCGTCATTAACAAAGGCGTCTTCCTGTTCAAAAAACCGCTCTCTTAAATTAAAAGTTTCTTTAAGTAATTCTTGATTAGGCACTACCAACGCCGTTATATATTCCCGACCATCTCCAATAAGAAAAATTTGTTCAATTCGCTTGCTTTTTAGGTATGTATTTTCTACCGGTGTAGGATAGATGTTTTTCCCGTAAGCATTAACAAGCATGTTCTTAAGCCTATCGGTTATCTTAAGATTACCCCTGTAAAATTTTCCGATATCACCGGTATGAAACCAGCCATCCTTATCTATAACTTGACTGGTTTCCTCTGGCTTATTCCAGTACCCTTTCATAATGCAGTGGCCTTTTATAATAATTTCCCCTTCTTCACTTGTAAGCTCAGTGTCAAAGCTTTCGTGTGTTTGCTGGGTATAAATCTGAAGAGCGTCTATATCTTGTATGCCCACTGTTATCCCCGGTAAAATACGCCCCACTGTGCCATATACCTGGCGATCGAATTCAGTAACAGCAACTACCGGAGACGTTTCTGTTAAACCATAACCTTCTAATACTTTGATACCAATATTTCCAAAAAATTCACCCACATTTTTTGGGAGCGCTCCACCACCGGAAATCATGAATTTTAACTTTCCACCTGTTTTTTCTTTAATTTTCGAAAAAACCAATTTCTCTGCTAGATTATGCTGGGAATTCAGTAACCATCCCGGTGTTTTATTGCGTTCTTTCCGCTCCCTAAATTGTTTTCCTTTCTTGAGCGCCCACTTAAAGATTTTTGCTTTTGCTAAACCATTTTCAATACCACTCTTAATAGCTTTATCGTGAATCTTTTCAAGTAATCTTGGTACAGCGCACATTACTGTTGGCTTTACCTCATTCATGTTTTTGGCCAAAAGATCAATGCTTTGTGCAAAAGCTATTTTTGCTCCAAGTGCCAGACAGACGTGATAGGTTGCAGTACGTTCAAAAATGTGCGATAAAGGTAAAAAGGAAAGAAAGGTGTCGTTTTGGTCAACTTCCAGTATCTGATCTAGACATGCACTGACATTCTGTGTTAAATTGGCATGGGTTAACATTACACCTTTTGGGGTGCCTGTTGTACCGCTAGTATAAATAAGTGTGGAAATATCGCTGATTAAAATTGCTTCTCTTGCGCTTGAAATATCATTAGCATATTGTTTTAAAAGTGATTTGCCCACTTTTAGAATCTCTTCAAATGAAATTACTCCAGCTTGAAGTTCCATTCCCGCCATAAATTTTTCGTAACCTTTAAAGGTGGGTATAATCCGTATGAGTGCAGGGCAGTTGTTGGCTATTTTTAATATCTTCCGAAATAAATAAGGGGTATTGGTAATGATCGTACGGGCGCCCGAATCATTTAAAATATATTCCGTGTCTGTTTCAGGAAGAGTAGGGTAGATGGATACATTGACTACCCCAATTTGCTGCAAGCCCTGATCAAAGTAAACATAAGCGGGCCCATTTTCTAAAAGCAAAGCTGCACGGTCGCCCTTTTGGATGCCAATAGAAAGTAAATAGGAAGAAACAGCATCGATATTTTCTATTGCAGTACGATAGGGTATTTCTTCCCACCTGCCACTTTGATGATGAATAAGAAAGGGATGGGTTTCTGGATGAATATTTTGTAGTACATTCCGTAGTAAATCCGGAATGGTCATATCAGTATTAATAGGATTCATTTACAATAATATTAAGCTTGCACATCCGGTTTGTATAGGTTGCATATGTTTTCCATTAAGTATGGCTAACGATTGCAATCTTTTAAAACGAATAGATTTATAATAAGAAGCAAAAGTAAGGAATCTTAATTAATATCGAGGATGATTGATCATTTTATAGGCAGGAAAGCTCAATCGCAATTTGTCTTTTGATAGTTAATAGTAAAAGCAGCCTGTTCGTTAGTTATCTGTCGTCCATTTTTTTTATTTACCATGTAAGGTTTCTGCTTTAAGTTATTCCCCTGTAATAGGAAGACAGTTCGTAATGTATCCTTCATACCTTCTTGCATAAAACTCCAGACTACATCTATGGTATCTCCTTTTTTTATTCCGGCAATCGAGCCGGTTCTACTATCTTTTTCAAAAGGTATCCAACAATATTTACCTGCTACTTTATTACCGAGAATTGATAGGTTAACAAAAGAGGAGTCCTTTCTTACACTGCTTCCATCTAGATGTATAAAGCAGTTTTCTATAGGCATATTGCTGCTGTCTATCGCTGTAGTAGTATCGGTCAAAAAAGTACTATCAGCCCAATTAGCATGTTTTTTAGTCTGTGGCGTTCCATTACAGGCGTATAGGAACATACCTACCGTTGCGACCAAAATATTAGTGGTTAAATTTCTTATCATGTCTTGCTACTATTTGAAAACTAATTAAATCATATCTAATACACATTTATATGGGATTTTTTGTTTGGTGTTAAGTCTATTTATATTTCATAAAAAAGAATGCTTGTTAATTGCTTAAGTAAAAACAAATTGCTCTTTTTCTTTAAGAAGTCTGTACGGCTAATTTTAAGACCCCTACAGCTTCCGTAAGTTCTTCCGCATTAAGATTGCCAAATCCTAATCTCATGGCAGTGGTGAATTCATTCTGATATAAAAGGGTATGGGGTAAGTGTACACCATATTTTAGACAGTTTTTACTAACACGCATTAAATTTAATTCTTTATTCCATATAGACCATAATGCTAATCCTCCGGGAGGAGATTTAAATGAAACATATTGTTCTAACTCCTTTTTTAGCAAGGTAGATAGTAGTTTGCTGCGTTGCTCATAAACTTTAATTGCCTTTTTGAGATGTCTATGAATTTCACCTTCAGCTAACAATTCACCCAGGGCTTGCTCCATGAGCATGTCTCCTTGTCTGTCTACAATTCTTCTAAATCGGCCAATCTCTCCAATTAAATTGTTAGGAGCTACAATATAACCAGACCGTAACCCAGGTGCTAAAGTTTTACAGAATGAACCGATATAAACAACCATACCATTGCTGTCGGCGCTGGCTAAAGGGAGTACCGGACTGCTTGAGTAGTGGAAGTCATAATCGTAGTCGTCTTCTAAAATAATAAACCCGTATTGATTAGATAGGTTGAGCAATTCTAGCCGCCTTTCGGCACTTAAGGTTACTGTGGTGGGGTAATGATGATGCGGGGTAATATAAACCATCCGTATTCTGATTTTTGCACAAAGTTCTTTTATAGCCTCAATAGAAATACCCTCATTGTCTATTGGAACAGCATGCATAGTAGCGCCCGCCTGCTGAAAAATCATATTAGCTATATAATAACTTAAGTTAGCCACAATAATATGATCGCCCTGCGAAATTAATACACTGGATGCTAAAAAGATACCCATGTGTACACCCCGTGTTGTTAATATATTTTCTTTGCCAATGGGAAGTCCACGTGTATTGTTTAAGTAATAAGCTAAACTCTCCCTATAAAATTCATTGCCCTCAACATGAGTATACTCTAAATGTTTACGGCTGGTTTTTCTCCTTAAGACACCGCCGTATATTTTTCCCAATCGTTGAAGTGGGGCTAACCTTACGTCGGGTAAACCATCGGTAAATTCCAAATGGCAATTTGCCAGAGCCGGTGGTTTGTCAAGCAGAATACGTTGTTTAAAAGTAAAACCTGTCTCTCGTGGATAGCTTGCCAGATAGGAGTTGCTGTATTTTAAAGGGTCGGCTGCATATTGGTTCAACTGGTTACAAATAAATGTACCCTTATTCGGTACAACTTTTGTCCAACCCTGGGTATACAACTCATCATAAGCAGCTATAACCGTTTTTCGGTGTATATTCAAGGTCTCACTTAGGTTCCGGGTTCCTGGTAACTGGATATCTGTAACCAAAACCCCTCGTTGAATTGCGTTTATCAATTGCCTAGCAATTTGCAAATACAAAGGTGTAGCGCTTTGTTTGTTTAGAACAATTAGGCTTTTGAATGGAATTTTAACCGGACTACTCATGAAGTTAAAACTGGACTATCGATGTCGTCCGGCAAGATACTACTTTTGTTGAAATATTAAAGATAAAACAAAATATAATGTCTAAGTCAATAAATAATCCCAATGAAATCCGGCACGATTGGTCATTAAACGACCTAAAAGAGATCTACCATCGCCCCTTATTGGATCTGGTTTTTCAAGCAGCCGGTGTACACAGAAAGTGGCATAAACCATCCTGTATTCAGGTTTGTACACTTTTATCGATTAAAACAGGGGGGTGCCCGGAAGACTGTGCTTATTGCGGGCAAGCTGCAAGATATCATACGAATATCAAAGTACAATCACTTATGGATAAAGAGGAAGTAGTAGCATGCGCTATCCGGGCTAAAGCTGCGGGTTCGTCCCGATTTTGCATGGCCGCGGCCTGGCGTGAGGTGCGAGACAATAAGGATTTTGATAAGGTTATAGCAATGGTAAAAGAAGTAAATAATTTGGGCTTAGAAGTTTGTTGCACCTTGGGCATGTTAACAGAAAGTCAGGCTAAACGCCTACAAGAAGCGGGTTTATATGCTTATAATCACAATTTAGATTCTTCAGAACAATATTATGGAGAAGTAATTAGCACGCGTACATATAGCGATCGTTTAAATACGTTGCAGCATGTACGCAAGGCTGGGATAACGGTTTGCTGTGGTGGTATAATAGGCTTGGGAGAAACACATGATGATCGAATCGCCATGTTGCATACATTGGCCAATCTGCCCCAACATCCAGAGTCCGTACCGATAAATGCCCTCGCCCATGTGGCGGGCACGCCTTTAGGCCATCTCCCAAAGGTTGATATTTGGGAGATGGTTAGAATGATTGCTACTGCCCGTATAATTATGCCAAAAGCAATTGTACGCTTAAGCGCAGGACGTTCAGAAATGTCTACTATTGAACAGGCTTGGTGTTTTATGGCTGGTGCAAATTCTGTTTTCACTAGCGAAACGGAAGAATTATTGGTTACGCCTAATCCCAAATTAGATGAAGATAAGAAAATGTTTGAAGTACTTGGTTTACGTGTATTACCTTTGAATAGTAAACTTGATATGGTTCATACATAGCTAATTTTGCTCAAAAACGCTTCGTAATTTATAAAAGCAACAAATAACATCTGCCGACAGATTTGGCGGATGTTACCTGCCTTAAGTTAACAATCTATCGGCTAAACGTAAATATTTATCTTGTAGATAAGAAATAAGCCATTTAAAAAACAGAACTTCAGTATATTTAATAAATTTACAACTATTAAGTGATTTGATTTATAAGGAATAACTTGGTGCAATAGATTTTATAACGTATTCAATAAATTTTATAAAGCTTAGTTGATTGTTTTTTAAGAGCTTCGGATCTGGGAAATAAAATCATTTTGCTTTTATACACTATCAATATGAAATTCTTTATAAAAAACATGGTTTGCGATCGTTGTATAATGGTTGTTAGGCAGATTCTGGATAAACAACATCTGTCAACATTGGCTGTGAATCTAGGTGAGGCGGAGGTAGAAGGCATATTGGATCAAGAACAGCTAAAAAGACTGGAAGTAGAATTATTAGCAGTAGGTTTTGAATTGTTAGATGATAGAAAGCGTAGGTTAATAGAGCGGGTAAAAACGGTAATTATCGAAAAGATTCATAATGTGGGTGATATGCTAAGAAAAGAAAAATTCTCTGTCTTTCTTCAAGAACAACTGGCTATCGATTACAGTTACTTAAGTACGCTATTCTCCCAAACAGAGGGTATTACTATAGAACAATTTATCATTTTACAACGTATCGAACGCGCAAAAGAACTCTTAGTGTACAATGAACTGACCTTAAGCGAAATTGCTTATAAGTTAGATTACAGCAGTGTTCAACATCTTTCAACGCAATTTAAAAAAGTTACAGGTTTAACACCCTCGCATTTCAAAACGATAAAAAAACAAAAACGTAAATCGCTAGATAGCTTGTGAAAATAGATTATTGATCTTTGGTTCAAAGTGCCGACGACAGGTCATCATCTGGTAGAAGCACAATACCTTTGAGTGTTAATTTGTCTTCATGTAAGAGCAGATCGTCAATGGCCAAGAAATTATCTTCTTGTAGCGGTATACCTATATTGTTCTCCAAATCATTTATAGGATAATTGGTAATCGCAAATATTGATGTCTCTCCTCTTGTTCCCTTAGGAACCAGCGCAGTGTACCCATTGAGCTTAAGTCGCCTTAGTAAATCGATGCTAAGTTTATGTTCCATAACCGGTTTTTATTTAATAAACCTTTGAGGGGATAAAATGTTTGCCTATTGTTGTATCTACATTTATATAAAAAATGATGATATGACGCCATACGAAGTTAAGGTATATGAAGAAATGCTTGTATGGAAAGCACAGTTAAATACGCCATCCAGTGCCAGTAATAAGCTGGCTAAAGGAATACAAACCAAAATAAATGCGATAATTCCCGAAAAAATTCATCAAATCGTAACGGTTACCATAGAGAAAATGGTAAAAGCAGTTTTATTTGGATCCAAATACACCACTTCAGCCACAAAAACTAAAAGCTCATTGCAATTAAGAGAAGCATATGTAAAACGTGTAGCTCGCCATTATAAAAATGCAGCTACTATGGAAGGAGCAATTACAGGGGCGGGGGGTATTTTAATGGGCTTTGTAGACTTTCCTGCTTTCCTCGCCATCAAAATAAAACTTTTATTTGAGATAGCATCTATTTATGGAATTGAGGTAAAAGATTATAGGGAAAGGCTCTTTATATTGTATGTGTTCAAGCTAGCATTTAGCAGCCAGCCTAAACGTAAAGAAGTACTGGAAAAGGTGGAAAGTTGGGAGGGGTATAAGCAAGCACTTCCCAGCGATATTGAGCATTTTGATTGGCGGGATTTTCAATTAGAGTATAGGGATTTTATTGACCTGGCAAAAATGGCCCAGTTAATACCATTCGTTGGTGCAGCAGTAGGGGCGGTGGCTAATAATAAACTTACACAAAGATTAACTGTTACCGCGATGAACTGTTATCGGTTGCGCTATTTCGATCAGCAACAAATGCCTTAGCCTATCTCTTTTTATTTATTAAATAGGCTAATAGTGCAATGGTTACCACACCCAGTGCTGATTCGTTAGAGTGGAAAAACATCAGGTATAGTAAGAAGGTAATTCCTACTAAAAAGCAGACAAATAGTAGGCCTTTTTTAAGTCCCATTCCTCCAGCTGCCAGTAAACCCGTTAAATAAACAGGTATAGCAATACATAATATAAGCATAGTCTAAAGGTAAGCACCTTGTATAAACTAATTGTTAATAATATATTAACTAATATCACCGCTCGTAATTGCTTTTTATAAATGATATCCCTGACTGTTCATCTCCGTTGCCTTGAATAAAGCGTACCTTTCCTGTTCCAAAGGGTAATCCCAACATCCCATACGGTGATGTAGCTCTCCTCCGAAGCCCGATTTGAACTTAAATAAGCCATACATAGGATGTGATGGCTCAGGTCTTGGCGAAACGCCGAAGAAATCGTATTCTTCACATCCTTTATTTTTGGCAATTTGCATTGCTTTCCATTGCAAGGCATAGGTTGCCATAAAATTTCGCTTATTGGTTGATGAGGCTCCATATAGATATGTTCCTCTCTTGTTACTAATTACTAAAAACATCGCTGCTAAAGGCTGGCCATTTAGCTCGGCAATCAATAATTGTACTTCAGCAGGAGAGGCAGTATTTTCAGCACGCGCCCTCAGTACAGTTCGGAAATATTCAATACTATTTAAGTGGATATTATTCCTAATAGCCGTTTCACAATAAAGAGCATACCACATATCCAGATCTTCCATGCCTACAGCCTTTACATTAACCCCTTTCCTAATCGATAAATTGATGTTATACCGCGTTTTAGGTTTCATTGAGCTGAGTAGGTGCGGAGACTCTTTTTTTAAATTGAGAAAGATGGTATTTGAGGGTAAGATATTTGAATTGGATTTCCTCAAATTCCAATGTGCAGTACTGATATTTAACCTAAATTCCTGATATTTTTTTTCTGGCGGACCGATCCAGTTGCCCAGGTGGTCAAAATGCTCCGGTTGCGTTGCCCATGGCGATTGCCAAGCTAAATCATAACGGATCATGAAACACTTTGCTGGTAAATACGGTCTTATTGATTCCGAAAGCTCTTCCAGAAATCTCCCCCGATTTTCTTCATCAGGTTCAATTTCCGGACCGTATGGAACATAAGCAAGGATGTGCTCCCGATCAAGTGCTTGCAATAAAATGAGTATGTCGGCTTCTATGTAATCGGCTTTTGCAGCCATTGGTACGTTATATATAGACTGCTTGTTTACTTTGAAGTTCAGGGCAATACTTTCAATACCTTGTTGTTGTTTTACTTCCGACCAAAAGGCTGTTTGCTGAATTATGGATGTTCTAAAAACGTGTTTAATGTCCTTTTTCTCTATTCCTAATACCATTATTATTGCATTTTCGTGCAAAGGAAGCAATTATTGGCCTGTAAAAAAAACCAATTTGCCACGGTACTGTCAATAATATACGCTAGGTGTTCTCACTCATCTTTATCTCATTATCGGTAATATGAATGAGCCGTTCTTTGTATAAAGCTCCGACTGCCTTTTTAAAAGCTTTTTTACTTATTTTGAATGCTTGGTAAATATCTTCTGGCGAGCTTTTATCCCCCAAGGAAAGGGAACCCTTATTCTTCTTAAGCTTATCCATGATCACCTCTTTAGTACTCAAGATATGTCCATAACCCTGTTGCTGTAAACTTAAATCTACTTTGCCATCAGGATAGATATTCTTTATCCACCCTCTTCGCTTATTACCAATCCGTAAATCTTCGAATACCTCGTTAAAATATAATAAACCTATGTACTGATTGTTTATAATCGCGTTATAGCCCAGATCCGTTTCTTCAGCGATTAATAGCTCTACCTCTTCGCCAATATTTAAATCCTGTGTTTCTCTATTAATATATTTATTAAATTTAGTGGTGGCCACCATGTGATTATTTCCAGCATCCAAATAGATATATACAACGAAGCTTTTTCCTTTCGGCATTGGCCATCTTTGCTCCTTTTTTGGTACAAAGAGGTCTTTTTCAGTCCCAAGATCCATAAAAACACCATTATCATTTTCTGCAACAACCTTTAAATAGGCAAATTGATCAACGGTTGCAAAAGGCTTCTTCCTGGTTGCAGTTAATACGCCTTGTTTATTCGTGTAGACAAAAACCTCTATTTTGTCGTCAATCTCCAAGGGAGAGTCGGCAGTATTGGTATGGAGAAGCGTAATTTGCTGTTCACCATCCGAAAGAATATGCCCTGCTTGATCTGTTCCGAGAACCGTTAAAGTATTTAGTTTTCCAATCGTTATCATGTCGTAGATTATTGCCGCTATTTATTTATCAGGCAAAGGTACTAAATCTTTAGCCGTCTTTGTTTTGGCAGCCAATAGAATAAATTGAAAAGTATAAATAAAACCTTATATAAGCATCGGAAAACTAAACTGCTATTCCACTTTATAAGCGGCCACATAATTTTTGAAAAAAGTAGGTAGATACATAGTATGAGACTGATTATCAAAGGCAAAATCGGCTGTATTTATTTTTTCTGCCCGTGTATCCAGTAGCGTAGTGATCTTACCGTCTTCCCGTACAAAGTAAATCATGCCTGCCCAGCAACTAACCAGAAAATTGTTGTCATACATTTGCAAGCCATCAGTAGATTTCTCCATTCCTTCGGCTATCTTAACGACTTGTTTTCCGTCGGTAGTTTTATATAGTACACCGCTATCTAAGAAATATAAGTCAGACCCATCTGCCAGTAAACCATTCGGATTGCTAAGCTTATCCAAATAAATGCTAGCCTTACCGTTGCTTACTTTATAGATTCTACCTCCTTTAGAGTCAGAAACATAAACATTTCCTCTACTATCAACAGTAACATCATTTAACATACCTGCTTCAGGGAAGGGGATCTTGTTCACTACTTCCCCACTTTTAATGCTTACAATAACGAGTTCTTTTAAATCCGCTACATATAGTTGACTTTTATATTTACCAAGTCCCTTTGGCGAATTCAAACCTACGGCCCAATCCTTTTGAACAATGTCGCCCTTTAAATCAAGTTTAGCTATCGTGCCATTGCCATCTTGAGCAGCGGCGTCTCCACTACCAATTAAACTAACATAAAGCGTGTTATTTTCTTTATGTAATAGTACAGACTCCGGTACATTTAATGAGTCAGTTTGCCACAATTTAGTGAGCGTAGGTTGGGCCGAGATTAGGCCATAACTCAAGGTTAGCATTAGGGTAAAAATAAGCTGTCGTATCATAATGAGTATATTATTGGTTGTCCGTATAATTAACAAAATCGTTTATTAAATGTTTACCTATTTCCAAATGCCTTAGGAGTTTTATGTAGGTAATATTCAAATACCAGCCATTTTTTATAGTCATCAAACTTAGATAAATTTACTTTTATAAACCAATATAATGGGTTTATATATAAAAGTAAGTCTATCGGTCTCCTCTCTGCCATTGAGAGATAGTTTTTATAGCGAAAATATAAGCATAAGCTAAGATAATAAAATTTAATTTTTTGAGTTTATAATCATGTGCATTTTAACACAATACTATCTTTTGTTTACAAATTGTTATTTTAATTCATTGACTGTTAGTTGTTTAGGTATTTGTTGTTTTAAATAAAAAATTAAACACCTATTTTCGCACAAACTTTAAGGGAGGGTGCTTGCTTAAAGTAGAATGTTCTTACTTGAGGGGGAAAATGCTGAACTAAACTTTTTGCATTGTAATTGTAAAGAACGATTGTGTATTCTTAAAATAGAAATATGATAGGAAAAAACATTCGAACAATACGTTCAGTCGGATATAAAGCTTTATTTCTGGCAGTTTTATTTGTTTGTTGTGCATACACGGGGTTTGCACAAAACAAATATGTAAATAATCACAAGTCAATTGCTGATTCACTTTCGCAGGTTTATGGAATACCATCAGCCGTGATTTTGGGAGTGGCGGTATTGGAATCTGGTAATGGAACAAGCCGTAATTCAAAATTGCTGCATAATCATTTTGGTATTGTGGGGTCAAACAAACTTAAGCAAACCCACGGTATTAAAAGTCGCTATAAGCAATATAACACTTCATTAGGCTCGTTTGTACATTTCTGCAAACTTATTTCGAATAAGTATTTTTATACTAAACTTAAAGGGTCTGATGATGCTTCGAAGTGGATTGATGCAATAAGTAGGACTGGTTATTCTACCCATCCACAAACATGGAAAGCACGTATTTTAAAAACTATCTCTAGATATAATTTATGATTTAGGTATTTATGAATGCCAATAAACGTGTATTCCTTTTTGTTTTATTTAGCCTTTTATTATACTTAGCAGTTTCCTATTTCACTTTAGCCTACAAGAAAAGTTGGGCGCCTTTTGAGCGCGTAAATCTCCTTTCGGATATTGTGGCTACGTCTGGGATGACAATAGGTTCTCCACGCTCAAAAGAGGTGCTTGTAGAGCTCCCGCCTGATGTCGACCCGGCAGACACGCTACTAACGAGCAATTTGGATACCATTGAATTGAAAGATACAACAAGTGACTCTGCCATTGTAAATAATGCTCCTCAAAAAAAACCTATTTCTTTAGCGCCATTAGCCGAAAATATTACCAAAAAAGATATAATTCTACTCTCAGAAGATAGTACACAAGTGGCACTGGCTCGTTTTACGGATAAATTGGCGGCACTGAAAAGCGGTAAAAAAATAAAAGTAAGAATTGCTTATTTAGGCGACAGTATGATAGAAGGCGATTTACTATCGCAAACGTTACGGTCGCTTTTACAGCAACTATATGGAGGAAAAGGAGTAGGATTTGTTCCGATAACATCACAAGTAGCACAATTTAGACGAACAGCCACGGCTACTTTTTCCAATGGATGGAAAGATTTAAACTTTAAGAATACGAGGAAGAACAACCTCTTTCTGTCGGGTCATGTATTTTATTCTTCTGGTAGCGATTGGGTAAAGATTAGAGACAACACAACAAAAGATACTACTACCAATTTAGGAAAATATATTTTTTATGGCGCCAGTAATGATAGTTCTTTTGTAGAAGTAAATAAAAAAGTTTATCCTCTGGAAGGAAAGGCTTTATTTAACCGAGAGCGGCTGTTTAACGATAAAGGAAAATCTATCACACTTTCTACGAGCGATCAAGGCCTGCCTATATATGGCGTAAGCTTCGAATCGGAAAGTGGGGTGATAGTAGATAATTTTTCCTTTAGAGGGATTTCTGGTTTGGAATTTGCTCGGATTAACACCGACTTTTTGAAGGCTATTAATGAGCATAATCCTTATGATCTAGTGATTTTTCAGTTTGGCGTGAATGTGCTATACAATCCTGATGAAACTAATTTTAATTGGTATAAACGGGCAGCTGTCCCCGTAATCAATAAGATGAAAAGCTGTTTTTCAAAGGCTGATTTCTTAATAGTCGGCACAGGAGATCGAGCCTTTCGATATCCAGATGGCTACCAATCTGCTACTGGTATAGAAGAGCTTATAAAAGTGCAAGCAGCTATGGCCTTACAAACTAATTCTGCCTTTTATAGTTTATATGCGGTAATGGGCGGGAAAAATTCTATGGTAGATTGGGCTACTCAGTCGCCAAGCTTGGCAAATAAAGATTATGTACACCCTAATGCTTTGGGAGCAAGAATTCTTGGCAAACATTTGTTTGAAGCGATTAATAAAGAAGTTAATAAGTTGGAGGTTAACTAAAAAGAAAAATAAAAAATGGACTGGAAACTGCCTCCAATAACAATTGACTTTCAAACGGTAATGGAATCATTTTTATATGATCCTAAAAATCCATTGCTTTTCAATAACGGTTTTTTTGTCTTTTTCTTCACGCTTTTTATCATTTTATATTATCTCTTTAGAAATCACTATACCCTTCGCCGTTATATTTTTTGTACGTTTTCACTTTATTTTTTTTATAAAGCAAGTGGTTATTTCGTAGGGCTAGTAATCCTTTCTGCACTGGTTAATTATGCAATATCGCATGTATTATATAAGCGGAAAAGAGAAAATTACCGCGTATTTATGTTAGTTTGCTGTGTTATTTTTAACTTAGGCTTGCTGTTTTATTTTAAGTATACCAATTTTTTTCTATCCGTTAGTAATCAATTTCTACATAGTCAATTCAATACGTTAAATATATTGCTACCGATAGGTATTTCTTTTTATACATTTGAAAACTTAAGTTATAATATCGACGTATACAGGCGTGATTTTAAACCGGCCAAGAAATTTAGCGAATATTTGTTATTCCTATCTTTTTTCCCAAAACTAATGATGGGGCCTATTGTTAGGGCGCACGATTTCGTGCCTCAAATTAATAAACCCTATTTTCTTACCAACTCGGCATTTACCAGTGGTTTTTACCTTATTATTTCCGGCTTGATAAAAAAACTCATTATATCCGATTACATAACCTTGAATTTTGTTGATTATGTGTTTGATGATCCGTCACGTTATACAGGCTTAGAGAATTTGTTCGCAGTATACGGCTATGCTATTGTAATTTATTGTGATTTTAGTGGCTACAGCGACATTGCTATAGGTATTGCAAAATGGTTGGGTTTTAGTATTCCCCCCAATTTTTTATCGCCTTATCAAAGTAGAGATATTACGGAATTTTGGAGAAGGTGGCATATATCCTTGTCTTCTTGGTTACGCGACTACTTGTACATTCCATTAGGCGGAAACCGTACCAGCACAGTAACTTCCTTTTTTTTCTGTATGCTGTTTTTTGTAACAGTTTTTTTTGGAAGTAAACATTTACTCCATTTTGATGATAAATATGCAGGAATACTTTGCGGAGCTATTCTACTGATACTGTTGATTCCCGGTCTTCTAAAGTGGAAGCTGAGAGGAGTTGCGGCAAATATGAATTTGTTAACCACTATGCTACTTGGCGGCTTCTGGCATGGGGCGAGCTTCAATTTCTTAATCTGGGGTGCGCTGCATGGCTTAGCTTTAGCTTTGCACAAAATATGGATGTTACTCACCGGTACGTGGATGGATGGCTTAAAACGCAATTGGTTATATCAAGTGTTGGCCGTAGCTATTACCTTTCATTTTGTTTGTTTCTGCTGGATTTTCTTCAAGGCTCCCGATTACGATACATCCATCGTTATGATTGGTAAGATTACAAAAGAGCTAAAATTTGACGTATGGCAAGGCTTTTTTGGGAATTATAAAACCGTTTTAGGTATGATGCTCCTCGCCATGTGTATGCATTTTATTCCAGATAATTTAGCCAATAGAACAATCGAAAGAATGGGAAAGGTACCTTTAATGATTTATATACTGGTGTTTTTTGCCTTTTTACTGTTGTATGGCGTGTTTAAATCAGCAGAGCCTGTTATGCCTATTTACTTGCAGTTCTAGTATCTAAGGGAAGAGATAACGATGGCTGTGGCCCAACAAATTCATTATAACCGGTAGCTAAGGCATCAAACAATAAAGCCCCTTGCATACTATAGGCTTTTTGCTGGTAATGAATTTTATCTGCTTGAAGTAAATTGTTTTGCAACCAATCCGAAGAAGAACCAGAGCCGCCTGTAACTTCAAATAAATCCCATATAGGAATTCCCATCTTATTGCAATAGAACTTTAGGGCAAGGTTGAGTCTTTCTATCATCGGGTTAGTACGCCCGTTTTTAAATGACTCCGCTGTGGTTGTTATTAAAATAGATGCGTTTGCATTAATTGCCTGTATTTTGGCTATTGTTTCTGATACCTGGTCAATATACAATTCCTCGGTCATTCCGGTATAGAAAGCTTCATTAGTACCCATAGAAAGAATATATAGATCGGCATTCAATTCGGGTAGTTGCTCCCAAAACAGTGGTTCTTTATTATATTGATCATAGCTGGCACCATTAACACCAATGGTATGAAACAATACACCTGAAGAGTTTCTTTTTTCCAGTGAGGCACCAAAAAAACTCGGTTTTGAAGCTAATGATTTTAGATTGAATCCAGTTGCTGCATCCCTTAATATAATCTCCTTGGTATCAAAATTAGTTGTAGCTGTTTGTCTTACAGTATAATGTGTATTGGTGCCAATCGAACTAATATCCCACGTTCCCTTGCCCACAAATAGTTTAATATAGTCAAAAGATTGTCGCCTGGCGTTCATATCCGGTTTTAATAAAAGTCGAAGACTGCCTAATCCATTTCCGTTAGTTAAGGAAAAGCCCGCTATACCATTTGCTGAGGCAGTGCGTACCTGACTTAATTTATTGTGTAACCATCGGGTTGAAGCTGAACTCGAAATGTCAAAAGGCCCATTGGTGCGTGCTACCTGATACGGAAAAACCAAACCCCGCCCGGCGTCACCAAAAAAATCTTGTAAACCTATTCTGACCTCCCGGGAAATTAAATCAGGCTGAATATGTGAATCACCTATTTGTACAATATTTACCCTATTAATTTGGCCAGCTTTCAATGCTAATAACTTTTGGTAGAATGCCGATAAGCCTATCACGTTACCTATACTATCTTTAGCAGGATCAATGAAGTTGTAAGATGCCTGATAGCGTTGATCTGGAATTTTATTATAAATAGCTCTGCCGGGTGTATTTGAAACAGGCACCTCGCGTTCCTTTGACGTATTCGAAAGGTTTAAAGTACCTATTGAAATTGATAGAAGATATAAAAGTAAAATATAGTTCATTACGTTACTTTCTGTCTTTTTGATTACATCATAAACGGCTATTCTTTCCGTTTTGGTATACACCGTATGCTAAATAACAGACTTAAAGACACAAAAATTTGGACAAAGGTACAAAAATAAATTTATTTAATTTGTTGATAGTCAATACGAAGTATTTTTATCTGTCGGCACAGTATGGAAAATTGTTTATTAAACTAATTTATAGATAAAAGCAAAAGATACTGTTTTTGGGACACTTGTATACCTTTACGGTCACTTTTAATTCAACGGCAGTTTATTAAAAATGAGTGTCAAAACTCCTATTTATGGAAATACGGCGGCACTCTTCAAAAACGTAGCTTGACATAGGCCGATTAAAAAATAAATTGATTAGGTTTGTTTTTACAAATAATGCAAGGTTTATCATGCGCAAATTAGGTTCAACAATTGCACTCATCTTTATTATGCTTTGGACATATGGGCAGGATTATAATCAAAAGATCGAGGATTATCGGACTGAATTTAAAGATGAGCTCATCTCGGGTGAACGCGCACCATTAGAAAGGGAGGATTTACAACATATCCACTTTTACGAGCCCGATAGCAATTATCGGGTTATTGCACAGCTTACTTTTATTCACGATGAACAACCTTTCATCATCCCAACTTCGAGTGGAAAAGAAAAGAGATATACACGTTATGCACTGGTGGATTTTGAATTAAGTGGAAAAAAATTAAGGCTTACACTGTATAAAAGTGTGCTTACTGCTAATATTGCAACCTATACAGACTATCTTTTTCTTCCTTTTACAGATGCTACCAACGATGATGAAACGTACGGTGGGGGAAGGTACCTCGATGTAAAACGGAGTGAGATTAACGGGAATAAGCTTCAGATTGATTTTAACTTAGCCTATAATCCCTATTGCGCTTATAGTAGTGGCTATAACTGTCCGATTCCGCCTCAAGAGAATGCACTTTATATTCCAATTGAGGCAGGTGAAAAGAAATTTACCGGTTTATACAAAAAGAAATAATCAATGAACTATCCATATTTTCGTTTTCTCGTATACTGCATATTAATAACCATTTCAGGATATGTAGAAGCACAGGATAGTACCGTGCGCATGGCCCCTAATCTCGAAAATATTAACTATCCTTTTCCAGAAAACTATATATCCCTGACTTTACAGGGAGAATCGCTTAATATGGAATATATGGATGTACATCCAGAAAAACCTAATGGTAAAGTGGTTATGCTGCTTCATGGAAAGAATTTCAATGGCGCCTATTGGGGGCAAACGGCAAAAGACCTTGCAAAAAATGGCTTTAGAGTTATCATTCCTGACCAAATAGGTTTTGGAAAATCTGCTAAACCAGATCATATACAATATAGCTTTCAATTACTAGCCCGTAATACGAAAATTATGCTTGATAGTTTAGGTATTCAGCAGTTATACTTATTAGGGCATTCTATGGGTGGGATGTTGGCGGCAAGATTTGCCTTGATGTACCCTAACGTCGCTGAAAAGCTAATTTTAGAAAATCCTATTGGATTGGAAGATTGGAAAACTGTTGTACCCTATATCAGCGTAGATGAGTGGTACCAGAGCGAATTAAATCAGACTTATGAAAGTCTAAAAAAATATCAGTTGCAATTTTATTACGATAATAAATGGAAAGCCGCATACGAACCCTGGCTTGATATGCTTGCGGGCCCCACAAAGAGCATTGACTATCCTCGCATTGCCTGGAATTCTGCCTTATTGTACGATATGATTTTCACGCAACCTGTTTGCTATGAGTTTAAGTATATACAGGCACCAACCCTTTTGATTATTGGTCAACGCGATCGCACAGCGCTAGGTAAAGCTCAGGCGCCAAAAGAAATTCAAGATAGTCTAGGAAATTATCCAAAATTAGGGCGAGAAGCCGCTAAAGCTATTGCGCATGCACAGTTAATTGAACTACCGGGAATAGGTCATTTGCCACATATAGAATCTTACCAGGAATTTATTACGCCCTTGTTAGAATTTTTGAAAAATTAAAGATATAAGCTCAAATCGCCTTTACCTTCCCTTAATATTTCAAATTCGCCAGAGGTACAATCAACAACTGTAGATGCTTCATTATCGCCATAACCGCCATCTATTACAATATCTACTAAATCCTCAAACTTTTCATGAATAAGTTCGGGGTCTGTTGAGTATTCCAAAACCTCATCGTCGTCGTGTATGGAAGCAGAAACAATGGGATTCCCCAATTGCCTGACAATTTCCCGGGCTATATTATTGTCGGGAACCCGTATGCCTACTGTTTTTTTATTGGAACTCATCAGTTTAGGAACCTGATTGCTGGCATTAAAAATATACGTGAAAGGACCTGGCAAAGATTTCTTTAGTAATCGGAAAGTAGCCGTATCAATCGGTTTGGTATATAAAGCAATATCCGTTAAATCATAGCAAATAAAAGATAGATTTGCCTTTTCCGGTTTGAGTCCGCGTATTCTACATAGGTTTTCTATGGCTTTGTGGTTGGTAATATCACAACCAATGCCATATACCGTATCGGTGGGATAGATAATCAAACCACCCTTTTTTAGTACATTCGTCACTTGCTCTATAGCACGATCATTAGGGTTTTCTGGGTAAATTTTTAATAACATAGCTTTTGAGTAATAAGTTATGAGTTCTAAGTTTTAAGTATGACTCTCATAAACATACCATGCTTACCGTTGTCAACCATCTTTATTGGCCTAATATATACAACCTATAACTTAAAACCCTTTGATGGTAAAAAAGTTTTATCAGCAGTAGATGAACAGCTATCGGCTGTTGTCATATTTATAACGTATAACTTAAAACTTACTACTTAAAATTCAGCATTCTTCGGTGTTCTCGGAAAAGGAATAACGTCCCTAATATTGGTCATCCCCGTCACAAATAATACCAGCCTTTCAAAACCTAGGCCGAAACCGGAGTGTGGTACAGAACCAAAACGACGGGTATCCAAAAACCAATCCATTTCATTAGCAGGTACATGCATTTCTTCCATGCGTTTTACTAACTTGTCATAACGCTCTTCCCGCTGCGAACCACCAACAATTTCACCTATGCCTGGAAATAAAATATCCATTGCGCCAACAGTTCTCCTTCCTTGTTCATCGGGTTCATTCATGCGCATATAGAAGGATTTGATATCAGCAGGATAATCCGTAAGGATTACAGGCCTTTTAAAATGTTTTTCAACTAAATAACGCTCATGTTCTGATTGAAGATCGGCACCCCATTCATCAATCAGGTATTTAAATTGCTTTTTTTGATTTGGTTTTGAGCGTTTTAAAATTTCGATGGCCTGTGTATAGGTTAAACGTTCGAAATCATTATCTAAACAGAAATTTAGTTTGGCTATTAGATCGAGATCTGAGCGTTCTTGTTGTGGTTTAGACTTTTCTTCATCCAATAACCTGTTTTTTAAGAATTCAATCTCTTCGGTACAGTTATCTAAAGCATAACGAATAACATATTTCAGTAATTCTTCTGCGAGATCCATGTTGTCTTGGAGTTCGTAAAAAGCCATCTCCGGCTCAATCATCCAAAATTCTGCCAAATGCCGGGTTGTATTGGAGTTTTCTGCACGGAAAGTTGGGCCAAAGGTATAGATGTTACCAAAAGCCAAAGCCGCTAATTCGCCTTCTAACTGCCCAGAAACGGTTAGGTTTGTAGACTTACCAAAAAAATCTTCTTTATAGTTAACGCTTCCATCCTCATTGCGCGGGATATTGTCGAAATCTAAGGTGCTTACCTTGAACATTTCTCCAGCACCCTCGGCATCAGAACCGGTAATGATAGGTGTGTGAATATAAACAAAACCTCTTTCGTTGAAAAAGCGATGAACAGCAAAGGATAGCGCATTTCGTACTTTAAAAATGGCATTAAAGGTATTGGTTCTAAAGCGTAAATGAGCAATTTCCCTTAAAAACTCAAGGCTATGTTTTTTTGGTTGCAAAGGAAACTTTTCGGGATCGCTATCACCAAGAATTTCAATAGCTGCAGCCTTTACTTCCACACGTTGCCCTTTACCTAACGATTCAACCAGCATACCATCAATGGAAACAGCTGCTCCCGTTGTTAATCGCTTTAGGGTGCGCTCATCTGTGTTTTCAAAATCTACTACTACCTGTATATTATTGATACAGGAACCATCATTAATAGCTAAAAACTGATTGTTTCTAAATGTTTTAATCCAACCTTTTACGGTAACCTCTTTACCATATTCTGTACTGTTTAGAAGTTCTTTAATCCTAATGCGTGTCATGCGAATTGAAATTATGTAATGTTGCAAGGTATCACCAACAACAAACCTCCGAAGTCAATCCGGAGGTTTGTTGTTGGTGATTAAATTACCCGATATTATAAAATCAACATTTACTACGAAAGTACTTTTGTTACTAAATCTGCTGCTTCTTTTAATTGTATAGCCGAGAAAACTTCAAGTCCTGAGTCATCTATAAGTTTTTTTGCTTCTTCAGCGTTGGTTCCTTGCAAGCGCACAATAATTGGAACCGGAATATCACCAATTTCATTATAAGCGTCAATAACCCCTTGTGCAACTCTGTCGCAGCGTACAATACCTCCGAAAATGTTTATCAGGATGGCTTTAACATTTGGATCTTTTAAAATAATATTGAAACCTGCTTTAACGGTTTCAGCATTTGCCGTTCCACCTACATCAAGGAAATTTGCAGGTTCACCACCAGCAATTTTGATAATATCCATTGTTGCCATCGCTAAACCAGCACCGTTAACCATACAGCCTACATTACCATCCAACTTTACATAATTGAGGTTAGACCTTCCTGCCTCAACTTCTGTCGGGTCTTCCTCTGCCAAGTCGCGGAGTTCTGCATAATCCAGATGACGGTATAAAGCGTTATCATCTAAATTCACCTTCGCATCAACCGCTAGTATTTTGTCGTCAGATGTTTTCAACACCGGATTAATTTCAAATTGAGAAGAATCTGTTGCGTCATAGGCTTTGTAAAGAGCGCTAACAAATTTTGTCATGTCTTTAAACGCAGCCCCGCTTAAGCCTAGATTAAAAGCAATTTTTCTTACCTGAAAACCCTGTAAGCCAATGGAAGGATCAATCTCTTCTTTTTGAATAAGATGAGGTGTTTTTTCGGCAACCTCTTCAATGTCCATACCACCTTCGGTAGAGTACATGATAATATTGCGTCCGCGGGCCCTATCTAATAGCACGCTCATATAAAATTCTTTGGTTTCACTTTGTCCGGGATAGTAAACATCTTGAGCAATAAGTACTTTGCTTACTTTCTTACCTGCGGGGCCAGTTTGTGGTGTAACCAATTGCATGCCGATGATTTCTTTCGCTTTTTCCCTTACTTCGTCGATATTCTTGGCAAGTTTTACGCCTCCTCCTTTTCCACGACCACCGGCATGGATTTGTGCTTTTACCACAACCCAGTCAGAATTATAATCTTGTTTTAACTTCTTCGCAGCTTCTACCGCCTGTTCAGGATTATCGGCAACAATACCTTCCTGAATGCGCACTCCGAAACTCTTTAATATAGCTTTACCTTGATATTCGTGAATGTTCATTTATTTAAGAATTTTGCTGTAAAAGTAGCATTTTATATTGTATATCGCAAAGCAGAAAGCTTTTAAGTTGTAAGTTCTAAGTAATACGTTTTAAGCACAGAAAGCGCAAAGCACTCGGGATCGGAATGGCGCAGCGTACCAACAACCAACAACGAATAACCAATAGCTAAAAACTCTCCCTTAACGATCTACTTCTCCAAGCACAATATCAATAGATCCCAATATGGCTATTAAATCTGCAATGAGAATATTTTTAGCTAACTCGGGTAATACGGAGAGGTTATTGAAACTCGGTCCACGGGCCTTTACCCGTTTTGAAACATCGGATCTACCATCGGTGATAAAATAGAAACCTAATTCTCCCTTGGGGTTCTCTGCCCGTACGTAATAATCCTGCGCTTTTGGTGTAACTTTTTTTGGAACAAGTGCCCGGGGATCAAAATCTGGACTGCGCTTTAATTCTTTTTGTAAACGCGCTAGACATTGTTCAATGATTTTAACCGATTCCTTAATTTCGTCAACCCTTACTTTATAGCGGTCCCAACAATCGCCTATTTTACCCATTTCGCCTTTGCCGATGGGTATTTCAAAATCTATTTCCGGATAAGCTGAATACTCATCCACTCTTCTCAAATCCCACTTCAATCCGGACGCCCTTAGCATTGGGCCGGAGCAACCATAGTTAATGGCAACCGGCAAGGGGAGGATGCCTATGTTTGCGGTACGTGAAATGAAAATTTGGTTATTGGTGAGCAGTTCATCTAGTTCAACCAGTTTGGGTTTGAAATAATCAACAAATTCCTTACATCTTTCTTCAAAGCCTACAGGTAAATCATAAAATAGGCCACCCACCCAAATATAGTTGTAAAGCATGCGCGAACCTGATGCCCATTCGAGCATATTCATAATATGTTCACGATCTCTAAAACACCACATAAAAGGCGTAAAGGCGCCGATATCTATTCCATACGTACCAATGGCTATGAGATGGGAGGCAATTCTGTTTAATTCGCAAACCAATACGCGAATGTATTCGATCCTTTTCGGAATCTTTTCTGTTATGCCCAACATGCGTTCAACACCCATTACAAAGGCGTGGCTATTATTCATCGATGCCAGGTAATCCATCCTATCTGTAAAAGGAATGGTCTTGCCGTAACTCATCGACTCGGCGTGCTTTTCAAAGCACCTGTGTAGATACCCCATATGCGGCACTACCTCTTTAACAATTTCTCCATCGGATATCACTTCAAGCCTTAATACGCCATGTGTAGAGGGGTGTTGTGGACCGATATTGATAATCATCTCTTCGGGCCCAATGGCTGCCATCCGCTCTTGATAAACTTTAAGCGCGGCTTGTGTATCTGTCTGATTCGGTGCGTCGGTTGTTAACGATATAGGATTAGTCATTTCTGCTGTTGGCTAAATAAACATTACTTAATTGGAATACCGTGATATTCTTCAGCATCCGTATAATCCTTACGCAACGGATAACCCTGCCAATCATCGGGTAACAAAATGCGTCTTAAATCCGGATGGTTCTTGAAAAATATACCTACTAAATCAAAAGCTTCTCTTTCATGCCAATCGGCGGTACGCCAAACGGAACTAACACTATCTACCTCAGGCAACAGGTTCTCCTCCCGGATATTTTCCAGCTTTACTTTGAGTGTTAATTGGTTTTCGTAAGGAATAGATGCCAAATGGTAAACGACGCCAAACCCTTCGTTTTCACCATAATCAACGCCCGAAATACAGGAGAGAAAATCAAACCAGGTTTCTTTATTATCTCGCAACTCCTGGCATACCCGCAAGATATAATCTTTGTGGATAATCAATGCAGGCTGTAAACCCTGTAATTCCTCATCAAGAATACAGTTGCTGCCAAATTTTGTAGTCAGTATACTTTTTATTTGTGTTAAATCCATAATATTCTACGGTGCTAAGCGCGCTATGTTCCAGTTATTGCCATCTTTTGCATACAGGATTCTATCATGCAACCTGTTTGCACGCCCTTGCCAGAACTCTAAGGAAGAAGGAACAACAAGGTAGCCACCCCAATGTGGGGGTTTTGGTACCTGTTGATCTTTATACTCTTCCATGACGGCCGCGAGGTTCCTTTCCAAAACCGCTCTATTAGCAATGACATTACTTTGAGGAGAAGCCCATGCACCAAGCTGGCTCCCTAAAGGGCGACTATGAAAATAATCTTCGGCCGTTTGGTTGTTTACTTTCTTTACTGTGCCTTTAATGCGTACCTGACGTTGAAGATCAGGCCAAAAAAACACTAAAGATACCATAGGGTGTAGCGCTAGCTCTTTTCCTTTATGGCTTTGGTAATTAGTATAAAATACGAAGCCATCTTGCTCGATATCTTTTAGCAAAACAATGCGGGCAGAAGGGTTTCCAGCTAAATCTATAGTCGACAAAGTCATCGCATTCACTTCTATAACCTGAGCTTTTAATGCTTCTTCAAACCATAATTTAAACTGCTTGATCGGATCTTGATCTACTTGATCTTCATGTAGCTCAGCTAAACGATAATCTGTTCGTATATCTTCGATGTTTATTGCTTTCTCCATATCCTTGGTATCCTGTACAAACTTAAAAAAACCAAATCACTTATTAACCTGAATTCGATTATTATTTTCTGCTCAGAACGCTTTGAAATGGTTAGATTCAACTGAAAAGGACGAAGGAATAGCGGGCTATTTCGAGGAGTTTTCAGGAAGAAGATAGGCGTTTCAAAGTGTAATATTGTAACGGAGCTAATCCAATAGCTGCCCTATGCGGCGTTGCCTCTGTTTGTTTTATCCCGATAGAACCGCACAAAGGCGCCTTGCATAGATTTGCTATTGAATTTCTGAGCGCATAAAGAATAATCGAATTCAGGTTATTTGACGAAATATTGTAAATAGGATTAAAGTCGTATTTTTTTAAAATCGGCCCTATATTTGTAACTACTTTTTAAATTATTAAATAGAAAGGAAATCCTATGCTTAGCAATGCTACTCCCCAACAAGGCAGTCTATTACTTTCAGAACCTTTTATGCTCGACCCCAATTTTCAACGCTCAGTAGTTTTATTGTGCGAACATAATGATGAGGGGACAGTAGGTTTGGTGTTAAATCAGCCAAGTTCCTTATTACTGAAAGATGTAATGGTTGATCTACCAGATGCAGAATATCAATTATATGTGGGTGGCCCGGTAGGGCAAGATAGCGTACAATTTATTCATAAGTGTTATGACCGTTTAAATAGCGGAATTGCAATAGGAGAGGGGCTCTATTGGGGAGGGAATTTTGAAGCATTACAGCTGCTAATTAAAAATAAGGCGATTGGCTATGACGAGATTAAGTTTTTTATCGGCTATTCCGGTTGGACAAAAGATCAATTAAATAAGGAGTTAAAAGAAAATACCTGGATGATTGGGAATAGCTATAATCCAAATATTGTATTTGTAAACGATGAAGAAAACTTGTGGAAAGAGGCGGTAATAAGCCTAGGCCCTAAATATGCACATGTAGCAAGCTTTCCCCAAAATCCGATGTGGAACTAATCGTTGTTCGTTCCTGGTTTATAGTTGTTGGGCAATAGTATCTTCTTGTTGAAAAAAAATATATTGCATATAAAAGGCAATTCATCTACGTTTACATCTCTAAAATACCAAGAACTAACAACTAACAACCAACAACTAATATTAATTTTCCCGTTTCAATCCGTACTTCTCAATCTTGCTATATAAATGGCTGCGCTGAATCTCTATATCGTCTGCCGTTTTGGAGACGTTCCAGGCATTATTCTCGAGTTTATATTTAATGTATTCCCGTTCTGCGTAGTCCTTATACTCTTGAAACGATGAGAATTGATCGAAATGATTCAATCCATTTGTACTCGAGGGGTTGGGTGCAGAAGCGGATAAAGAACTGCCATTAGCACTGCTAGTTTCGAGCACTTCTGTTATTGGACCGCCAGGATTAGCATAAGCATAAACATCCTTGTCAGTAATTGATTTATCACTCAAGATAATCAAGCGTTCCACCATATTCCTTAACTCTCTAATATTACCGGTCCACGGAAGTGATTTTAATGCATCGATAGCACCATTGGTAATTTTCTTGATTGGCATGCCGTAATCTGCGCATATTTCTTCACAGAATTGCTCTGCAATAATCGGTATATCGCTACGTCTCTCCGATAACGGCGGTACATGTATCAATATTACACTTAGCCTATGGTAAAGATCCATCCTGAAATTTCCTGCTTCAATCTCTTTTAACAGATCCTTGTTGGTAGCAGCAATGACACGTACGTTTACCTCGATTTCTTTATCACCCCCAACGCGATTAATCTTGTTCTCCTGTAAAGCTCGCAGTACTTTAGCTTGCGCAGATAGACTCATATCACCTATCTCATCAAGAAATAAGGTACCTTTATCTGCTTGCTCAAACTTACCAATTCGTTGTTTCACGGCTGAGGTAAAAGATCCTTTTTCATGTCCGAACAGCTCACTTTCAATGAGTTCTGAAGGTATAGCCGCACAGTTTACTTCGATCAAAGGTGCATTAGCTCTATTTGATTTCTCATGCAGCCATCTGGCTACCAATTCTTTACCACTTCCATTAGCGCCGGTAATCAGCACCCGTGCGTCTGTTGGAGCCACCCGTTCTATGGTTTCATTGATTCGACCAATTGCTTCCGACTCGCCCAATATTTCCCGGGTTTTACTAACCCTACGCTTTAAGACCTTAGTTTCGGTTACTAAGGTTCCACGTTCAAGTGCATTTCGAACAGTTATGAGTAATCTGTTGAGATCTGGTGGTTTAGAAATAAAGTCGTATGCACCTTTTTTACTTGCTTCTACAGCAGTCTCAACTGTACCATGCCCTGATATCATGATAAATGGAAGGTCGGGTTTTAGCTGAAGCGCTTCGGTAAGCACTTCCATACCATCCATTCTTCCCATTTTGATATCACATAATACCAGGTCGATAGTGTCCTTTTTGACAATTTCAAGTCCGTCTATGCCGTTATCGACATCTACAACCTGATAATCTTCATATTCTAAAATCTCTCTCAAGGTGCTTCGTATAGCACGCTCATCATCAATAATTAATATCTTAGCCATAATTGCTTATTGCGTTATAAGCGCAATTTAATATGTCGTTTAAGTTTAAAAAACAAGCCTATAAGCCGGGTTCT
>Ga0182736_1000580_pt1 | contig 52557 bp, 47 predicted proteins | sample eDN5th30CKraftBY_FD_128882 | JGI IMG/M metagenome (GOLD analysis project Ga0182736, IMG submission 128882) | Enriched backyard soil microbial communities from Emeryville, California, USA - eDNA 5th pass 30_C Kraft BY (version 2) (version 2) | ecosystem: Environmental > Terrestrial > Soil >... | reverse complement strand
ATTCCCGCCACGCTCGCGCAGATGGACCTCACGCAGCGCGCGCTCGCGGAGTCGCGGAATTATGCCTCGAACCCGGCCGGGACGGAACTCGAACGCCGCAAGGACTGGACCGCGCGCCCCGCGCTCGAAAAGGTCAATCACTTCCTGCACGACGCGCAGGGCTTCTCCGGCCTCGACTCGATCTGGCTCGTCAACGAGCGCGGCTTCTGCATTGCGTCGAGCAACGCCGCCGACGACGACAGCTTCATCGGCTACGACATGAGCGCCCGGGGCTATGTCGCCCGCGCGCTGCTCGGCGGCTTCGTCGAGATGTACGGCGTCGGGCGGCTGTCCGGCGAGCCGGGCATCTTCATCGCGGCGCCCGCTTACGAAGACGGCATCCTGGTCGGCGCGGTGATCGCCAAAGTGAGCATCGACCGGCTGCGGCACTGGGTGTCGCGCGCCGGCACCTTCGTGACCGATGAAAACGGCGTCGTCGTGATGGCGCACGACGGCCGGCTCGAATACCAGGCGATGCCCAATGCGCCCATCGCGCGCATGACGGAGCGCGAACGCGTCGAGCACTATCGGCGCGAGTCGTTTCCGGAGCTGCGCATCGCGCACATTGGCGAGCAGATGCGCGCCTCGGAGCACTGGCTCGCGCCCGCGCTCGCGCAAACCTTCTACGCCGCGAACGGCAGCAACGTGCCTTCGCTCTACGACGAGCGCACGGGTCTCAATTCGGGACTGTCGGCGCATATCGTGCATCCGCTCACGAGCTGGCCGGAGATCAGCCGCAATCACAGCCGCGACCGCTTCCTCGTGTTCCTGACGATGCTCGGCGTCGTGACGCTCGCGATCGTGATCGCGACGTCGTATTCGCGTGAGCGGCGCCTGCACCGCGCGACCCGCGATCTCGCTGAACAGCTCCAGTCGGCTAATACGCTGCTTTCGGCCGAAGCGCGCCACGACGCGCTCACCGGCGCCCTCTCGCGCCGCTATTTCCTCGACACGCTGCGTCACGAAGTGGAGCTCGCGCGCTCGGTCGGCACCCCGCTGTCGGTGGCGATCGCGGATCTCGATCACTTCAAGCAGATCAACGACCGCTTCGGGCACGCGTCGGGCGATCGCGCGCTGGAGCATTTCGTTGAAGTGTGCCGTGCGCAGCTTCGTCCGAGCGATGCGATCGGGCGGCTCGGCGGCGAGGAATTCGGCATCCTGCTGCCGCAAACCCCACTCGCCGACGCGCACGCCGTGCTCGAGCGCCTGCGGAAGCGCTTCCATCACGAGCACTGCGCGCATCTGCCGGACGACGCGGCGCTGTCGGTATCCATCGGCATCACGGAGCTCGCGCCCGACGACGCGCTCGAATGGATTCTCTCGCGCGCCGACCTCGCGCTTTACGAGGCGAAATCGCGCGGGCGCGACCGCAGCGAAGTGCGCCCCGCCGATCCCGGCCCGTCCACCCGGCATCCCGAAGACACGCTGGCCGGCAAGTAGCCGGCCGAACCGGCGCGTCGAGTCACCGCACGGTCATGCGCGTGCCGCGACGCGCACGCATCGCGCAGGTATCATCGATGTTCGAAATCGAATGCCGCTGGCGTGAATCGGGAGGATTGCATGAAGGGAAATCTGGTCATCGTGTGCCGGGATCAGGACGCAGAAACGTTCGACCACCTGCTCGCCGAGTACGGCTCTTTTCAGACGCGGCTGTCGTCGACGACGTGGTTCCTGAAGATCGATCTCGCGCCCGAGGTGATTCAGGAGGAGATTCTCTCGCGCCTCGGCAAGTACACGACGCACTACATCTTCGAGGCGTCGACGGTGACGTACAACACGGTGGACAGCGAAGCGGCGTCCGCGCTCGAAACCCTGTTCGACTGACGCCGCTCCGCCTCTCTGACCGAGCGCGCCGTTACAGCGCGCGCTCTTCGTGCTGCGACCCGGCGCGGCGCTCCTGCACCGGCCGCGTGGCGCTGTCGAACGGAAAGGTCATCGTGACCTGCAATCCGCCGTCGGCACGATTGCCGATCTCGCACTCGCCGCCCGCACGTCGCGCGAGCCGCTCCACGATCGCGAGTCCGAGCCCGCTGTGGCCGCTGCCGCCGCGCGCCGGATCGAGCCGCACGAAAGGCCGGCTCGCCTTGATGAGATCGTCCGGCGCGATGCCCTTGCCGTGATCGGACACCGACAATACCCAGCCCTTGGCTTCCCGCCGCGTCTCGATGACGACCGGCGGCGCGCCGTATGCATGGGCGTTATCCAGCAGATTCGACAGCAACCGGTCCAGCGACGCCGCCGGCAGCGCGAAAGCGGGCCCCGCTTCGAGCTTCAGGCGGATCGGCTGCGCGTCCGGCGACACCGCGCGATACGCCCGCGCGATCCGCTCGCACTGCTCGTCGACGGGAACCGGCTCGCTGCCGTCCGGGCGGTCGTGCGCGAACACGAGGAACTGGTCGACGATATGCGCCATCGAATCGACATCGCGCACGACGCCGTCGCGCATTTTGTCGTCGTCCATCATTTCGGCGCGCAGACGCAGGCGCGCGAGCGGCGTCTTCAGATCGTGCGCGACGCCTGCAAGCATGACGGCGCGATCGTTCTCCGTCTGCGAGACCTCGCGGACCATCTGATTGAAGCCGTGCGTGAGCTGCCGCAATTCGCGCGGACCGCGCTCCGGCACGGGCGGCGTCGGCTGGCCGCGTCCGAAGCGCCCGACCGCCTGCGCGAGCGCGCGCAGTGGCGACTGCAGCTGCCACGCGCCGAAAAGCGCGGCGAGCACGGCGGTCGAAAAGATCAGCGCGAGCCAGACGAGCATGCGGTCGCGCGAGCGCGGCGGACGCAGCGGCTGCACCGGCACGACGACCCAGCCTGCGTCCTTCGCGCCGTGCACCCAGACGCTCGGCGGGCCGCCGGGCTCGTTGAGACGCACGTCGGTGCCGTCGGGCAGACGGTCTTTCAGATCCTCGACAAAGCGCTGCAGCGGCGGCGGCGTGCCCTCGTCGGGCTGCTTCGGCACGTCCGGGCTATCGAGCGCCACGAGGCGCACGCGCGGCGGCAGCGGTTGATCCGGCGTATTGGCGATGTGCTGGCGCACCGCCTCGACCAGGAACACGGCCTCCTCGACGGCGAAGCGCGTCTGCACGTTATCGCGCTCGAAGCGGATGATCGCGAACCACGCGACATGCGACAACACCAGCATGCCGATGACGATGACGACCAGCCGGCCGAACAGCGTGTCAATTGCCCGGCGCATTTTGCTCGCCGTCCGGCACGAACACGTAACCGCGTCCGCGCACCGTCTGGATGAAGCGCGGCGCCGACGGATCGGTTTCCAGGATGCGGCGCAGGCGCCACACCTGCACGTCGATGCCGCGATCGGTGCCGTCGTACTCCGGACCGTGGAGCAGTTCGAGCAGGCGCTCGCGCGTGAGCGTGCGCATCGGGTTGTTCACGAAAATTTTCAGAAGCGCGAATTCGCTGCCCGACAGCGTGAGCGGCCTGTCGTCCTGTTGCAGCGTGCGCGACTGGAAGTCGAGCCTGAAGCGGCCGAACGAATACGGTTCGCGCTGCTCCGGCGCGGCGGACGGAATCGTGCGGCGGCGGCGCAGCACGGCCTGCACCCGCGCGAGCAGTTCGCGCGGATTGAACGGCTTGCCGAGGTAATCGTCCGCGCCGAGTTCGAGGCCGACGATGCGGTCAACGTCGTCCGCGCGTGCGGTCAGCATGATGACGGGGATGTCGTCGCCGGATGCGCGCAATGCTTTGAGCGCGGTCAGCCCGTCGACGCCCGGCATCATCAGGTCGAGCACGATGAGATCGGGCCGCTCGCGTTCGATGCGGCGTTCGAGACCGCCGGCGTCATGCAGCACCGATACCTCGATGCCCTGCCGGACCAGATAGTCGCGCAAAAGGTCGCGCAGTTCGGCGTCGTCGTCGACGACAAGTATTTGCGTAGTCATGGAATGGAGTTTAGCGCGTGCGTCAGACCTCGATTGATGACAGGCCTGCCATAAGGGTTACGGGGTGTTACGACGAAAGCGAGGCGTAAACCTGCGTAACAAGCCTAAACCATGCCGTAACACGCCGTGCACCGCGACCCCCTACGCTGTGTCTCACCGACAAGCGCGAGACCTCCACGCATCAACCCGTACGTCGATGCAGGTTTCGCGGCTTCGGCTTCGAAAACAATCAAGGGAGTATCAAGATGGCCAAGCAATATCGCATCCTCACCGCCGCCGCTGCCGCAATCGCGCTGACGTTCGGCACGGCCTACGCCGCGACGAACGACGCGCCGCCCCCGCCGCCTCCGGGCGGTCCGGCCATGATGGGCGGCCCCGGCGGTCACGGCGCCCACCGCATGGAAATGCGGATGCAGAAGCAGCTGGACGAACTGCACGGCCAGTTGAAGCTGAACGCGGATCAGGAAAAGCTGTGGCAGACCGCGCTCACGACGATGAAGCAGAATCGTCAGGCGATGCGCGAAAGCTTCAGGCAGATGCACGATCAGATGAAGTCGATGGAAAACCAGCCGATCCTCGACCTGAACGCGATGCACGCCGCGCATCAGAAGATCGAGCAGCAGAACGAGCAGTTGCGCGAGCAGACCGCGACCGCGTGGTTGAACTTCTATAACGCGCTGAACGACCAGCAGAAGACGACGGTCAGCACGGCGCTGAAGAAGCACTTCGCGAAGATGCGCGAGCACGAGCAGAGGATGCACGAGCGCTGGGGCAAGCACCGCGGCGGCCCGGACGGCGCACCGGGCGCGGCGGCGGGCGCATCCGCCACGGCCAAGCCGTAAGCCGTCTCGGCGCATGAAAGAAGGCCGCGGAGCATGCGCTCCGCGGCCTTCTTTACATCAGTGGAACGATCAGGCGAGGTCGAACAGCAGCACTTCCGCGTTATCGCCCTTCTCGATCGTCACCTTCGACACGTCTTCGAGCTTCACGGCGTCGCCCGCGCCGAGCGCTTCGCCGTTGACCGTCACCGCGCCGCGCGCCACATGCACATACACGCGGCGGCCCGCCGGCACGTCGAAGTCCGCGCGCTCGTCGCCGTCGAAAAGTCCCGCGAAGATGCGCGCGTTCGCGCCGATCTTCACCGAACCGTCGGTGCCTTCCGGCGATGCGATCACCCGCAGGCGGCCGCGCTTTTCATCGTCGGCGAAGCGCTTTTCCTCATACCCGGGCGCGCCGCCCGGCGCATCCGGAATGATCCAGATTTGCAGGAAGTGCGCGGTGTCCGTCGGCGAACCGTTGAATTCGCTGTGGCGCACGCCGGTGCCGGCGCTCATGCGCTGGACATCGCCGGGACGGATCGTCGAGCCGTTGCCCATGCTGTCGCGATGCGCGAGCGCGCCCTCGAGCACGTAGCTCACGATTTCCATATCGCGATGGCCATGCGCGCCGAAGCCCTGTCCGCCCGCGACGCGGTCCTCGTTGATCACGCGCAGCGCGCCGAAGTGCATGTGCTCGGGATCGTAGTAATCGGCGAAGGAGAAGCTGTGATACGAGTCGAGCCAGCCGTGGTTGGCGTGACCCCGTTCGTTGCTGCGGCGAATCTCGATCATGGTATTTGCTCCCGCCCAAGGCGTTGTTTTGCGATGGAGAGAATGTAAGGGCGACGCCCTTCCGAAACAACGCGCGCCACGGCACTACATCGTTCCGCTGATGCATGTAATCGGACACATCCTGCTTCGAACTCGCGCCCTGGCCGGCTTCGGGTAAAATACCGCGCTTTTCCGGGCGGCGACGGGTTGGGAACGCCCGCGAGACGCCGGGAACGCGCCGCGATGCGCCGGAAAAACGCATCGGAAACGTTGGCAGGGTTAGCAGCAGCGGCTGCTCGCAATTTTGGCCATCTAGAATACCGACCGCCGCGCTCGTCACACTCCATGCACGTCAGGCACCTTACCAAGGAATCACCATGTTGCAAGGCTACGGTCCGCTGATCCTCGCGGGCACCTGGCAGACCGTCAAGCTGGCGGTGCTGTCGCTCGTGTTCGCCTTCGTGATCGGCCTGATCGGCGCGGCGGCGAAGCTGTCGAAGAACCGCGTCGCGTCGGGCGTCGGCACCGTCTACACCACGCTCATCCGCGGCGTGCCCGATCTCGTGCTGATGCTGCTGCTCTTCTACAGCATCCAGATCTGGCTGAATCTCTTCACCGACGCGATGGGCTGGGATCAGATCGACATCGATCCGTTCCTCGCCGGCATTCTGGTGCTCGGCTTCATCTACGGCGCGTATTTCACCGAAACCTTCCGCGGCGCGTTTCTTTCCGTGCCGCGCGGCCAGCTCGAAGCGGGCGCGGCCTACGGCATGACGCCGTGGCAGACCTTCGCGCGCATCATGTTTCCGCAGATGATGCGTTTCGCGCTGCCGGGCATCGGCAACAACTGGCAGGTGATGGTCAAGGCGACGGCGCTCGTGTCGATCATCGGTCTCGCGGACGTCGTCAAGGCCTCGCAGGACGCGGGCAAGGGCACGCTGCGTTTCTTCTTCTTCACGCTGCTCGCGGGCGCGATCTATCTCGCGATCACCACGATCTCGAATCTCGTGCTGATCTGGCTGGAGCGGCGCTATTCCATCGGCGTGCGCAAGGCCGACCTCTAATCGGTCCATTACAGGGCGGCAGCGATCATGATCGAAATCATCCAGGAATACTGGAAGAATTACCTCTTCACCGACGGCTACCGCATCACCGGTCTCGCGATCACGATGTGGCTGCTCGTCATCTCCATCGGCCTCGGCTTTTGTCTTTCGGTGCCGCTCGCGGTCGCGCGGGTGTCGAAGAACAAGCTGCTCTCGCGTTCGGTGTGGCTCTATACCTACGTGTTTCGCGGCACGCCGCTCTATGTGCAATTGCTGCTCTGCTACACGGGCCTGTATAGCCTCCAGGTCGTGCGCGATCACATGCTGCTTTCCGAGTTCTTCAGAAGCGGGATGAACTGCACGCTGCTCGCGTTCACGCTGAATACGTGCGCCTACACCACCGAGATTTTCGCCGGCGCGATCAAGGCGACGCCCTACGGCGAAATCGAAGCCGCGCGCGCGTATGGCATGTCGAGCTTCACGCTGTATCGGCGCGTGATTCTTCCGTCGGCGTTGCGGCGCGCGCTGCCTTACTACAGCAACGAAGTCATTCTGATGCTGCACGCGACCACCGTCGCGTTCACGGCGACCGTGCCGGACATCCTCAAGATCGCGCGCGATGTCAACTCGGCGACGTATCAGTCGTTCGAGGCGTTCGGCCTCGCCGCCCTGCTCTACCTCTGCATTTCGTTCGCGCTCGTGTGGCTGTTCCGCCGCGCCGAGCATCGCTGGCTCGCTTATTTGCGGCCGCAAGGCAAATAAGTTCACCGCCGCTCAAGGACCGTTCATGATTTCCCAGCAGCACAAGCTTTTCGTCGATGACATTCACAAGCAGTACGGCAGCAACGAAGTTCTCAAGGGCGTGTCGCTGAAGGCGAAGGCCGGCGACGTCATCAGCATCATCGGGTCGTCGGGCTCGGGCAAGAGCACGATGCTGCGCTGTATCAACTTTCTCGAACAGCCGAATCAGGGGCGCATCTTCGTCGACGGGAAAGAAGTCCGCACGATGAAGGACAAGACCGGCGCGCTGAAGGCGGCGGACGCGCAGCAATTGCGGCAGGTTCGCTCGAAACTGTCGATGGTCTTCCAGCACTTCAATCTCTGGTCGCACATGAACGTGCTGGAGAACGTGATCGAGGCGCCCGTCAACGTGCTCGGACTTTCGCGGAAAGAAGCGGAGGAGCGCGCGCGTACCTATCTGGAGAAAGTCGGGCTCGCGCCGCGCGTGGAGAAGCAGTACCCGTCGCATCTGTCGGGCGGGCAGCAGCAGCGCGTGGCCATCGCGCGGGCGCTCGCGATGCATCCCGATGTCATGCTCTTCGACGAGCCGACCTCCGCGCTCGATCCGGAGCTCGTCGGCGAAGTGCTGAAGGTGATGCAGACGCTCGCCGAGGAAGGCCGCACGATGATAGTCGTCACGCACGAGATGGCGTTCGCGCGCAACGTGTCGAACCATGTGGTGTTTCTGCATCAGGGGCGCATCGAGGAAGAAGGCCATCCGGATGCCGTGTTCGGCAACACGAAGAGCGAGCGCCTGAAGCAGTTTCTGTCGGGCAGCCTGAAGTAAGCGATCGCTGCCGGAAGCAGCCTTCCACTCCAAAAAAAGCGTCCGTGAGGCGCTTTTTTTACGCCCGGCCGCAAGGCTTTAGACCTCTTTCGCGCCCTGCCTCGACCTAGCGCCGCGGCGAGCGCGCGTCAATAGGCGACAAACCTGACCCCGAAACTTACATGCCGCTGAAGCCCTGATGGAATAAGGCTTTGCGGCGTATTTCCCATCCTGTGGGTCGACTGCCTAGTACATGGGCATTGCATTTTTGACACAAACGGTCGGCGATCGTCATTTTTCTTTGGCGACCATAACGTAATTTGTTAAATTGGTAACGAAAGTACCAAAACGAAGTACACAAAAAGTAGTTTTACTTCAAAAGTCCAAAAGAAACTGAGGAACGGCACCGATCGACGGATCGGGGTCAGATTCGCGCCCACGACGTGCGAATCGTCACTAGCACTACAGCCCGCGCGTGTCCTTCCTCTGAAAACATTTTCGGTTGGGTGCGCTCGCATCGAACCACACAGCAGCACTTGGGTTCTATTTCTTGACAGGGTTGGAGGAGATGATGAAGAAAGCTTTGCTCGCGTCGGCAGCACTGCTGGCGTTCAGCGCGGGGGCGCACGCTCAGAGCAGCGTGACGCTGTATGGCCGCCTGGACGCGGGGCTCGAATACATGAACGGTGTGCCGACCGGTCCGGCCGGCGCGCCCGCCACCGGCTCTTCGCACCGCTTCAAGGCGGAAAGCGGCGATTGGGGCACGAGCTTGTGGGGTTTGAAGGGCGTCGAAGATCTGGGCGGCGGCTATCGCGCCGTGTTCCAGTTGGAAGGCAGCTTCAACACCATGACGGGTCAAGGCCCGGGCGGCGGCGGCCTCTTCAATCGCTGGGCGACGGTCGGTATCGCGAACAATCAGTTCGGTACGCTGTTGCTGGGTCGTGAACTCTTCATCGCCAACGGCGTATGGGACTTCGATCCGTTCGGTCAGTCGAACTGGTCGTCCGCATCGCTGGTGCGTGGCCGCAACTGGCCGCAGTCGAGCAACAACATTTCGTACCAGTCGCCGAAGTTCGCGGGCTTCGACTTCTACGGTCAGTACTCGCTCTCGAACGCGACGAACTGGAACGGTAACGGCACGACGCCGCAAGGCCGCGAAGCGGGCGCGTACATCACGTACACGACGCCCCTCTTCCAGATTCGCGGTATGTACGACGAAATCCGCAACCCGGCAAACGGTACGCTCGGCGGCGCGTACAACCCGATCGACGGCGGCTCGGGCGGCAACGGCGTCTATGCGTACTCGCGCGAGTACACGGCGATGTTCAACCTGTTCCTCGGTCAGTTCAAGGTACAGGGCGCTTATCAGGCAATCCGCAGCTCGGGCATGACGGGCCAGTTGCCCGGCCAGCCGACCACGCTCGATCACGAATGGGGCGGCGTGACGTGGCAAGCCACGCCGGCAGCAGCGCTGATCGCGGCGGTGTACCACGTCAACGGCAACAACGGCGCGGGTAACGCGACCATCTACACGGTCGGCGGCTCGTACAACCTGTCCAAGCGCACGCTGCTCGACCTGCAGGTTGCGACGGTGCAGAACAGCAAGGCCGCGAACTACGGTCTCAACGCCAACAACTATGGCTCGGCTGCTTCGACGGACAACCCGTTCCCTGGCCACAGCCAGACGGGCGTGTACGCAGGTATCCAGCACTCGTTCTAAGCAACGGGTCTGACAGAAAAGTCTTTTAGAAGGTTTTCACGCTGCTGCGAGAGGCGCGTATCGGTGCGGTGCCCGAAAGGGTATCGCACCGTTTTTTATTGGATCGCGAGACTTTCGGGCGTTTGCAGCTCGGGCATAACGAACGTCGATGCCGACGGTATCCTGCCCGCGCACGACATTTGTCAACTCGGCAACTAAAACTACAAAACCGGGCATCCGACAAAGTAGTTCTACTTCACAATCCTCCGAATTCGAGAAATGACGCGGATCGCGGCGTGATCGCGATGCCTCGTCATGCACATGTTTTCTTTGACAGCGTTTTGGAGGGGATGATGAAGAAGGTATTGCTCGCGTCGGCAGCACTCATGGCGTTCAGCGCAGCGGCACATGCACAGAGCAGCGTGACGCTGTACGGCCGCATCGACGCGGGACTCGAATACATGAGCGGCGTGCCCGACGGCGCCGGCGGCAGCACGCATCGTTTTCGCGCCGAAAGCGGCGATTGGGGCACGAGCCTGTGGGGCATCAAGGGCGCCGAGTACCTGGGCGGCGGCAACCGCGCCGTTTTCCGGCTGGAAAACGGCTTCAACGCGATGAACGGCCAGGCGCAAGGCAACCTCTTCAATCGCTGGGCGACGGTCGGTATCGCCAACGATCAGTTCGGTACGGTTCTGCTCGGCCGTGAGCTCTTCATCTCGAACGGCATATGGGACTTCGATCCGTTCGGTCAGTCGAACTGGTCGTCGGCATCGCTGGTGCGTGGCCGCAACTGGCCGCAGTCGAGCAACAACATTTCGTATCAGTCGCCGAAGTTCGCGGGCTTCGATTTCTACGGCCAGTACGCGCTGTCCAACGCGACCAACTGGAACGGCAACGGCACCACGCCGCAGGGCCGTCAGGCCGGTGCGCAGATCACCTACACATCGCCGCTGTTTCAGGTGCGCGGCATCTACGACGAGATCCGCAACCCGGCGAACGGCACGCTCGGCGGTGACTACAGCACGGGCAACGGTGCCTACGCCTACTCGCGCGAATACACGGCGATGTTCAACGTGTTCCTCGGCCAGTTCAAGCTGCAGGGCGGCTATCAGGCGATCCGCACGTCCGGCATGACGAACCTGCTGCCCGGCCAGCCGAGCACGCTCGATCACGAATGGGGCGGCGTGACGTGGCAAGCCACGCCGGCAGCGGCGCTGATCGGCGCGGTGTATCACGTGAACGGCAACAACGGCGCGGGCAACGCGACCATCTATTCGGTCGGCGGTTCGTACAACATCTCGAAGCGCACGCTGTTCGACATTCAGATCGCCACGGTGCGCAACAGCAGCACCGCGAACTACGGCCTGAACGCCAACAACTACGGCACGTCGGCGGCGACGGACAACCCGCTCGTCGGACACAGCCAGTCGGGCGTGTACGCGGGCATCCAGCACTCGTTCTGACGCGCCGGTTCGATCCGCAAGACAAAGGGCCGCCGATTCGCATCGGCGGCCCTTCGTTCATCGCGCTTCGAAAGCGCTTCAGTCGCGCGCCATTCCCGATGCGCCGTGGCTCAGCCAGTCGAGCACGGCGGCGGCGTCATCGTCGCTCGACTGACGCGCCTTCGCGACCGTCTCGCTGATCTTCGCGCCGGGCTTCGGCGCGGCACGGCGAATCGCGACGCCGACCGCGAGAATGTCGATGATGACGAGGTGCAGAATGCGCGAGATCATCGAAAGCTGCGACTCGCGGATCTCGATGTGATCCGTCTCCAGCGCGACCGTAGCGCGCTTGGCGAGCGGCGTGTTGCTTGACGTAATAGCGATGACCGTCGCGCCTTGCTGCATCGCCACTTCGAGCACGCGCAGCAGTTCCGGCGCGCGCCCCGACTTCGACACCGCCACGATCACATCGCCCTTGCCGAGCAGCGCCGCGGACGCCGCCTGCATGTACAGGTCGCCGTACGCGATCGTCGGAATGCCGAAGCGGAAGAACTTGTAGTGCGCGTCCTGCGCGACGATATTCGAATTCCCGAGCCCGTAGAACTCGATGCGCCGCGCGCCGTTGAGGATATCGATCGCGCGCTCGACGTTCTCGAAGTTCAGATGCTCGCGCAACTGCAGGATCGCCGACACGGTGTTGTCGAGCACCTTCGCGCCGAAGTCCGTGGCGGTATCGCCGAGATGCACCTGGCTGTGGCTCACCGGAATGGTGCCGGTCAAGCCGGTCGCGAGCTTCAGCTTGAAGTCGGACAAGCCCTGGCAGCCGAGCGAGCGGCAAAAGCGGATTACCGTCGGCTGGCTGACGTCGGCCTTGCGCGCGATGTCGATGATCGGATCGTTGATGATCGAGCGCGGATGATTCAGCGCGAGATCGGCGACGCGCCGCTCGGCGGGCGTCAGCGCGTCACGCATCTGGCGGATGCGTTCGAACACGGCCGACGAACCGCTGTTCGCGCGATTCGACAACTGTTCCGACAAAATCGCCGACACGCCGAGAAACGCCGGATATTCCGCCGTGATGATGTACGTCGGAATGCCCGACAGATACTGCTGGAAGCGCCCTTTCGACTCGAAGCGCTCGCGAAACGGCGACTTGTGGAACAGCTCGCCGAGCTTCAGCACGATGCCGCCGCCGATGTAAATGCCGCCCAGCGCGCCCAGCGTCACCGCGATATTGCCCGCGAACGTGCCGAGGATCGCGCAGAAACAGTTCACCGTTTCGAGCGCGAGCGGCTCGCCTTGCAGCGCGCGCGTCGTGACATCGGCGGCGGTGAAGGTGTCGGCGACCGTGACGTTGTCGCGCTCCGCAAACGCCCGGTAGATCAGCTCCAGCCCCTGCCCCGCGCACACGCGCTCGAACGAGACGTGCGGAAACTTGCGGCGCGCATAGCGGGTGACGAGGTCTTCGTTCTCGTCGAACGGCGAAAACGTCGCGTGGCCGCCTTCGCTGCCGAGCGCGATCCAGCGATCGTCCGCCGGAATCAGCCCGGAGACGCCCAAACCCGTGCCGGGGCCGAGCAGACCGATCACGCTGTTCTGCCGCCGCGAGCCGCCGCCGACCTGTTCGCGCTGGGCGTCGGTCAGGCCGGGCAGCGCCATCGCGAGCGCGGTGAAGTCGTTCACGACGAGCAGCGTGTCGAACCCGAGCGCGCGGCGCGTCGCCTCGATCGAGAAGCTCCAGTCGTGATTGGTCATCTTCACGTGATCGCCGTCGACCGGATTCGCGATCGCGATCGCCGCATGATTGACGCGGCCGACCTTCGTGTCCTTCAGATACTGCTGCATCACCTCCGCGATGCCGGGGTAATCGGCCCCCGGATACACGCGGATCTGCCCGATCTCGCCGGTTGCGGTCTCCAGCGCGAAGCGCGCGTTCGTGCCGCCGATGTCGGCCAGAAGCCGCGGTCCGTCGGCGTGCTGAGCCGCTGTCTTATGCACACCAGTAGACATCGAGCTTCACTCCTTCAGCGTGGGCCAGCGTCGAGATGGCGTTTTTTTGCGGCGCGGCGAGCGCCGCGTTCAGGACGTCGAGTTTCTTCTGCCCGGCGATGAACAGATACAACTGCCCGATCTGCTTGAGCGCCGACATCGACAGGCTCACGCGCGCATGCGGCGCCGCGCCCGGATGCACGGCGATGAACCGGTCCGGCGTGGAGATCGCGAAATCCCATTCGGGCGCGTCGGCGAAAATCGAGGCCGTGTGGCCGTCCTCGCCCATGCCGAGCACGGCCACGTCCGGCAGACGGCGGCGCGGATCGGCGTTCAGTTCGGCGATGTGCGCCTCGAGCGGCTTGGCCGTATCGACGAGCGGCAGGAAATACGCCGACCCCGCCGCGTTCTGCAGCAGCGTGTCGCGCACGAGCTGCGCGTTGCTCGCGGAATCGGTTTCGGGCACCCAGCGGTCGTCGACGAGCGTCACGTCGATGTGCGCCCAGTCGAGCGGCTCGCGCGAGAGCGACTGCAAGAACGGTTTCGGACTCGTGCCGCCCGAGACCGCCAGCGTGGCGTGAGCGGTTTGTCCGGCGGCATCGGCCGATGCCGCGCCTCTTGCCGCGAGGGACGCTTTCAGCGCGTCGCTCACGGCTTTCGCCAGCGCGTTCGAATGGGCGCGCGGATCGTCGAAAGTATGAAGCTCGATCACTGCTCCTCCTGCTTGTTCTGGTTTATCGATCCGCTTTCTGTTCGCGCCGTCGCAATGACGGGCGAAGCGGTGTCCTGAATCTTCGTGCGCGCCGCGCGCCTCTTGCGGGCTGCGTCGGCGTCACTCCCTCAATTCTCTTCTTCCAGCCAGCACGTGCCCGCCTGCGCGAGCATCGCGCTCGATGCCGCCGGTCCCCACGTGCCCGCCGCATACGGCTTCGGCTTGCTGGTCGCCGATGCCCACGCGTTCAGGATCGGCTCGACCCAGCGCCACGCCGCTTCCTGCTCGTCGCGCCGCACGAAAAGCGCGAGGCGGCCGTGAATCACATCGAGCAGAAGCCGCTGATACGCCTCCATCTGTCCTTCCTTGAAGAACTGATCGAACGCGAGATCCAGATGTACGCTCGCGAGGTTCATGCCCTCGCCCGGCTGCTTCGCCAGGCAGTAGAGACGAATCGACTCGTTCGGCTGCAACCGGATCACGAGACGGTTCGCGCCCGCGCGCAATGCGTTCGCGCCGAGCGCCGAATGCGGCACCGCGCGGAAATTCACGACGATCTCCGCGACGCGATCCGCGAGCCGCTTGCCGGTGCGCAGGAAAAACGGCACGCCCGCCCAACGCCAATTCTCGATCTCCACCTTCAGCGCGACGAAAGTTTCCGTCGTGCTGTCGGGGCGCACGCCCGGCTCGGTCACGTACGCGGGCACCGCCGTACCGCGGATCACACCCGCATGATATTGCCCGCGCACCGCGACGCGGCTGATGTCGCGCTCGTCGATGGGCTTGAGCGCGCGCAGCACGCGCAGTTTCTCGTCGCGCACGGAGTCGGAGTCCATCGAGTGCGGCGGCTCCATCGTCACGATGGAAAGCAACTGGAGCAAGTGGTTCTGCACCATGTCGCGCAGCGCGCCCGTATTGTCGTAGAAGTCGCCGCGCGCTTCCACGCCCAGTTCCTCGGCGATCGTGATCTGGATGCTCTCGACCCATTCCCGCCGCCACAGCGGTTCGAAAAGCGCGTTGCCGAAGCGCAGCGCGAGCAGGTTCTGCACCGGCTCCTTGCCGAGATAGTGATCGATCCGATAGATCTGCTCTTCCTGGAAGATTTCGCCGACGGCGTCGTTGATCGCGTTCGACGACTTCAGGTCGTAGCCGAGCGGCTTTTCGAGCACGATGCGCGCGTTCTGGTTCAGGCCGACATCGGCGAGCGCCCGGCAGATCGGCACGAACAGCGACGGCCCCGTCGCCAGATAGAAGACGCGCGTGCCGTCGAACCGGGCGAGCGCGTCGCGCAAGACGACGAAGTCCTCCGGACGTCCCAGGTCCAGCCCGACGTACTCGAAGCGCTCGATGAAGCTCTGCCACGCGGCTCCATCGATGCCGTTCTTCGCTACATGCGGCTTCACGTGATCCTCGACCCACGCGCGGTATTCCTCTTGCTGCTTGGCCTCGCGCGCGACCGAGACGATTCTGCCCGCCGGATTGAGCATGCCCGCGCGATGCGCCTCGAAGAGCGCGGGAAGAATCTTGCGCATGGAGAGGTCGCCGGTGCCGCCGAAGAGTACGAAGGTGAAGTTCGAGTCGCTTTGCATGAGTCTCTACGTGGGTTCGAGAGCGGATGTGAGTCGAATCGGGGCGAGTCGCCCGGGTGACTACGGATGACAGCGTAGTCCGATAAAATTTTTTTTGACACTGAATTGTAGTTTAACTACAATCCAAATCAAGAGGAAATGTCATCTACAGAAAATTGCCAAAGTCAATCAGACAAGTCTGGTGACGAGCTTTTTTACAGATGATCGTTCTGAGCGCATGTTAACGGAGCGCGCGGCGCGCCGCTTTCCACGGAAAGCGCCCCTTGCGGCTCACGATCGTTCAGGCCTCGCGCCTCGCCGTCGAGTGCGTCTTTCGGGGCAACGCTCGAACGAACGGGTAAAAATCAAAAGAGGAGACAGCCGTTGCGATTCAACCCACTCATCTCTTGAGCGCCGTGCGGCCGACTATCGGTCTGCCGGCCCGGCACGTCGCGTCCGTCGTGACTCGCGCCTGCCGCATCCCCGCCGACACCGCCGATTCCCGGCCATCCAGTTTTGCCGTTTTTTCGACCACCGCTTCTTAGCCATGCTTCTGGCTGCATCGGGAGCCAATCGTTTCTTGTCAGGTGTCTGGAGGAGATAAACAATGAAAGTCCGTAAGCTCATGGGCGCGCTGTGCGCCGCAGGTCTTCTGTGCGGCGCGACGGCGTCGGCGGTTCAGGCTGCCGAGGCCGTTTCCGTGTTGCACTGGTGGACGTCCGGCGGCGAATCCAAGGCTGTCGGCGTGCTCAAGGACGACATGACGAAGCAGGGTTACACCTGGAAGGACTTCGCTGTCGCGGGCGGTGCGGGCGCGGCCGCGATGACCGCGCTGAAGACGCAGGTCATCTCGGGCAACGCGCCGTCGGCGGCGCAGATCAAGGGCCCGCTGATCCAGGAATGGGCCGAGCAAGGCGTCCTCGTGCCGATCGATTCCGTCGCGGGCGACTGGAAAAAGAACCTGCCGCCGGAAATCGACAAGATCATCCACGCCGACGGCCACTACGTCGCCGCGCCCTTCTCGGTGCATCGCGTGAACTGGCTGTACATCAACAAGGCCGCGCTCGACAAGGCGGGCGGCAAGGTCCCGACCAACTGGAACGAGTTCTTCCAGGTCGCCGACAAGATGAAGGCCGCGGGCATCATGCCGATCGCGATGGGCGGCCAGCCGTGGCAGGACCTGACGCTGTGGGAAGACGTCGTGCTGTCGCAGGGCGCGGACTTCTACAAGAAGGCGATCGTCGATCTCGATCAGAAGACCTTGACCTCGGACAAGATGGTTCAGGTGTTCGACACGGTCCGCAAGATCCAGGGCTACTTCGATAGCGGCCGCACGGGCCGCGACTGGAACCTCGCGACCGCGATGGTCATCAACGGCAAGGCCGGCATGCAGTTCATGGGCGACTGGGCGAAGGGCGAATTCGCCGGCGCCGGCAAGAAGGCGGGCACGGACTACGTGTGCGCGCCGGTGCCGGGCACGGAGAAGGCCTACACGTTCAACGTCGACTCGTTCGTGTTCTTCCAGCAGAAGGGCCAGAAGGCCGCGACGCCGGGCCAGCTCGCGCTCGCGAAGACCATCATGACGCCGGAATTCCAGGAGCAGTTCAGTCTGAACAAGGGGTCGATCCCGGTGCGTCTCGGCGTCCCGATGGATAAGTTCGACGACTGCGCGAAGAAGTCCTACGCTGATGAACAGACGGCGATCAAATCGGGCGGCTATGTTCCGTCGCTCGCGCACGGCATGGCTCAGGGCGATGCCGTCGCCGGCGCGATGACCGACGTCGTGACGAAGTTCATGAATTCGTCGCAGGATTCGAAGAGCGCGGTTGCCGCACTCGCGAACGCCGCCAAGACGAAGTAAGGCCGCATCCGCCCGGCGCGTGTGCGAAAGGCATGCGCCGGGCGGGGCAAGACAGAGCAGGACTGCATCTGTAACGTCGCAACATTTCAGCGCCAGCAGGCATTCGCCACAGAAGCGCCAGTCAGTGCACCTAAACGCACGAAAAGCGCCGGCGCATCTTCCAGGAGTCGAGTCGTGACTGCCTCCATCGCCGCGGACAAGAAACCGCAAAACCCGCCCCGTCGCGCGTCACCGACGGCGGCGCTCGCCGATCGCATGATTCCGAAGCTGGTACTCGCTCCCAGCGTCGTGATCGCGCTCGTTTTCGTGTACGGCTTCATCGCCATTACCGGGTATCTGTCGCTTTCCGAATCGCGGCTCATGCCGCGCTACGATTTCGCGGGCTTCGACCGCTACAAACAGCTTTTCGCCAACGACGTCTGGTGGACTTCCGCCGCCAACCTCGGCTGGTTCGGCATTCCGTTCATCGGGATTTGCGTGTTCCTCGGCCTTTTCCTTGCGATCCTTCTCGACCAGAAGATCCGCAACGAAGGTGCATTGCGCGCGGTCTTCCTCTATCCGATGGCGCTTTCGTTCATCGTGACCGGCACCGCGTGGCAGTGGATTCTGAACCCCGGCCTCGGTCTGGAGAAAGTGTTTCATGACTGGGGCTGGACGAGTTTCTCGTTCAACTGGCTCGGCGACCCGGACAAGGCGATTTTCTGCGTCGTGATCGCCGCGGTGTGGCAATCGACGGGCTTCGTGATGGCGCTCTTCCTCGCCGGTCTGCGCGGCGTCGACGGCGAAATTTTCAAGGCCGCGCAAGTCGATGGCGCGACGCTGCCGACCATCTACCGCAAGATCGTGATTCCGAGCATGCGCCCGGTGTTCTTCTCCGTGCTGCTGATCCTCTGCCACATCACGATCAAGACCTTCGACCTCGTCGTCGCGTTGACGGCGGGCGGTCCGGGCACGTCGTCGTCGCTGCCGGCAATCTTCATGTACACGTTCTCGTTCAATCGCGGGCAACTGGGCGTGGGCGCCGCATCGTCGATGATGATGCTCGCCACCGTCGTCGCCGTGCTCGTGCCGCTCATGTATCTCGAATCGAGGAGCACCCGCAATGCAGCCTAAGATGACCCTGAGCCGCGCCGTCATCTACGCGGTGCTCATACTTTTCGCGCTCTACTTCCTGTTCCCGATCTACGTGATGCTGTCGACGTCGTTCAAGGATCTCGACCAGCTTCGCACGGGCAATCTGCTCACGCCGCCGACGCACTTCACGTTCGCGCCGTGGGTCAAAGCGTGGCAGGAAGCGTGTACCGGCGTGCGCTGCGACGGCATGGAGCCGTTCTTCATGAACTCGGTCCGCATGGTGATCCCCGCCGTGCTGATCTCGTCGTTCATCGGCGCGTTCAACGGCTACGTGCTCACGCACTGGCGCTTCCGCGGCGCGGACGCCATCTTCACGATGCTGCTCGTCGGCTGCTTCATCCCCTTCCAGGCGATCCTTCTTCCTATGGCGCGTCTGCAGGGCTTTCTCGGCCTTTCGAACACGACGACCGGCCTCGTGCTCGTGCATGTGATCTACGGTATCGCGTTCACGACGATGTTCTTCCGCAACTTCTACGTGAGCATTCCGGCCGAGCTCGTGAAGGCGGCGCGCATCGACGGCGCGGGTTTCTTCACCATTTTCACGAAGATTCTGCTGCCGGTGTCGCTGCCGATCTTCATGGTGTGCCTGATCTGGCAATTCACGCAGATCTGGAACGATTTCCTGTTCGGTATCGTGTTTTCGGGCGTGGATTCCATGCCGATCACGGTGGCGCTGAACAACCTCGTGAACACATCGACGGGCGTGAAGGAATACAACGTCGACATGGCCGGCGCGATCATCGCCGCATTGCCGACGATCCTCGTCTACATGATCGCGGGACGTTATTTCGTGCGCGGGCTGACCGCCGGCGCGGTGAAGGGTTAAACGAGCAGTATCGAGAGATAGAGGATTCACATGGCAAGCCTTTCCATCCGTGACGTGTACAAGACCTACCCGAACGGGGTGCCGGTTCTCAAGGGCGTCAATATCGATATCGAGGACGGTCAGTTCCTGATCCTCGTCGGCGGCTCGGGCTGCGGCAAGTCGACCCTGCTGAACATGATCGCGGGTCTGGAGACCGTGACCCGTGGCGACATCATGATCGACGGCAAGACGGTCAACGACCTCTCGCCGAAGGACCGCGATATCGCGATGGTGTTCCAGTCCTACGCGCTCTACCCTTCGATGAGCGTGCGCGACAACATCTCGTTTGGTCTCAACATTCGCAAGGTGCCGAAGGACGAGCAGAAGAAGATCGTCGATCGCGTGTCGGAGACGCTGCAGATCGGTCATCTGCTCGATCGCAAGCCGGGGCAACTGTCGGGCGGGCAGCGTCAGCGCGTCGCGATGGGCCGCGCCCTCGCACGCGATCCGGTGATGTTCCTGTTCGACGAGCCGCTTTCGAACCTCGACGCGAAGCTGCGCATCGAAATGCGTTCGGAGATCAAGCTCTTGCATCAGCGCCTCGGCACGACGATCGTCTACGTGACGCACGATCAGATCGAAGCGATGACGCTCGGCGATCGCATCGCGGTGATGAAGGACGGCATCGTGCAGCAGTTCGGCGCGCCGCAGGAGATTTACGATTCGCCGTCGAATCTGTTCGTCGCGGGCTTTATCGGCGCGCCGCCGATGAACTTCATCACGGGCAAGCTCGTCGAGTCGGGTTCGGGCGTCGGTTTGCAACTCGATACGGGCGTCACGCAGAAGGTGCTGAATCTGCCGTTCGATGCGGGTCGCTTGCGCAGCAAGGTCGGGCAGGATGTGATTCTGGGCCTGCGTCCGGAGCGCATCACCGATTCGCGCAGCGCGCACGATGTGTCGGATGCGAGCCTGCAGCCGGTCGACGTGCGCGTCGACGTGATCGAGCCGACCGGCCCGGACACGCTCGTGTTCGCGCAGGTGAACGGCAAGCGCGTCGTGTCGCGCGTGCACCCTGCGAGCAATCCGCAGCCGATGACGAACATGACCCTGCTGTTCGATGTGTCGAAGGCCGTGCTGTTCGATCCGCAGACGGAAGAGCGGCTGGCTTGAGTCTGCCTGGTCGTTCAAGTCGAAAGCCGCGCTGATGCGCGGCTTTTTCATTGCGCCGCCATAACAGGCACAATCGGCGTTTTGCCTTTCGAAGCTCCGATTCCGCATGACCATCCTCGATCAGAATCCCGAACTCGCCTGGCCGCCCTCCGACGGCCCCGATCCCTTCATCGGCCTCGAAGCGCTCGACGACGCCCGCGTGCAGTCGTGGATCGACGCCCAGAACCGCCGCACCGAAGCCGCGTTCGGCAACACGCCCGACGCGCGCGCCCTCGCCGGCCGGCTCGAAAAGGCGTACACGTCGAAAGACCGCATCGTCGCCTGTTCGCGTTACGGCGACTGGGGCTACAACACATGGCAGGACGACGCGCATCCGCTCGGCATCGTACGCCGCACGCCGTGGTCTGCGTGGCTCGAAGGCAAGCCCGCATGGGAAACGATCCTCGACGTCGACGCGCTCGACCTGAACACCGACGCGGTGGGCGACACACGCTGGGCCCTCGCCGACTTCGACATGCTCTATCCCGACTACGATCGCGCGCTCGTGAGCCTGACGCCGGGCGGCTCGGACGCGTGCATGGTGCGCGAGTTCGAGATCGCGTCGAAAACGTTCGTCGCGGATGGCTTCGCATTGCCCGATGTCGGCAAGCACGACATCTCGTGGATCGATCGCGACACCGTGTACGTCGGCTGGGACGACAGCAAGACGAACCCGAGCCCCGCGCTGACGACATCCGGATTTCCACGGCAGGCGCGTCGCTGGAAGCGCGGCACGCCGCTCGCGGATGCGCCCGTCGTGTTCGAAGGCAATCGGCGCGACGTGTCGGCGGGCGTGGACTACGATCCGATCGAGAAGCTGCATCTCGCGTCGCGCGCGGTCACGTTCTACGACACGCTCAACTACTGGCTCGACGAAACCGCCAACGAATGGCGCCAGTACGATCTGCCGTCGCACGCGGAAATCGAGCACTGGAACGGCTGGCTCTTCGTCACGCCGCGCAAGTTCTGGAACGCGGGCGGGCGCCGCTACGCGCCCGGCACGCTGACCGTCATCCGCCGCGACGCGTTTCTCGCCGGCTCGCGCCGGTTCACGGCGCTTTTCACGCCGTCGGAACGCCTCGTCCTCGCGGGCATCGACTTCACGAAGCAGTTCCTCATCGTTTCGCAGATGGATGACGGCACGCCGCGCGTCACGCTGCTGCGCCCGGACGCGAATCCCGATGACGCATGGCAGGCGCGCGAATTCGCGCTGCCGGAAGCGAGCCAGTCATGGGTCGATTCGATCGACAGCGAACGCGACGACACCGTGCTCATCCACGTCGAGCATTTTCTGTTGCCGCCGTCGCTCTATCACGCCGATCTCGCCAGCGACGCGCCCTGGCGACTGCTCGCGCGCCTTCCCGCGCAATTCGACGCAACCGGTCTCGCCGCCGTGCGCCGCCACGCGATCGCGCCGGACGGCGAGCGCATTCCTTACTGGCTGATCGGAAGAGACATCGAGACCACCGCCGAACCGCGCCCTTGCCTGCTCTACGGCTACGGCGGCTTCGAAGTCGCGCTCGACCCCGGCTACGACGCAACCACGGGCATCGCGTGGCTCGAACGCGGCGGGCTGTACGCGGTCGCGAATATCCGTGGCGGCGGCGAGTTCGGCCCGGCGTGGCATCAGGCGGCATTGCGCGAGAACCGTCAAATTTCGTTCGATGATTTCACCGCGGTGGCGCAAGCGCTCGTCGATAGCGGCGTCACGACGCCGAAGAAGCTCGCCATTCGGGGCGGCAGCAACGGCGGCCTGCTCACCGGCGCGTGCATGGTCCAACGGCCCGAGCTTTTCGGCGCCGTGCTGTCCGAAGTGCCGCTGCTCGATATGGCGCGCTTTCACTTGCTGTTGCAAGGCGCATCGTGGATCGACGAATACGGCGATCCCGACGACGCCGGCGATCTTCATCATCTGATGGCGTATTCGCCGTATCAGAACGTGAAGGCCGACGTGACGTATCCGCCGGCGCTGTTCACGTCATCGACGAGCGACGACCGCGTGCATCCCGGCCACGCGCGCAAGATGGCCGCGAAGATGCAGGCGCAAGGCCACGCCGACGTCTGGTATCAGGAGACCGGCGACGGCGGGCACGGCGCGGGCGTCGAACCCGGAGCAGTCGCGCAGGCGGAAGCCGCGGCCTTCACGTTTCTCGCGGCAACGATCGGCCCGCTCGAATAGCAGCACGCGGGGACGTTTCAGTCGATGCCTATCGAGAAGCGCGAACGCATTCTGCAGGATCTGGACCCTTCGAATGCGCTTCCCGAGTCATGCCGATACCGATCCCGCCGACACGCTTCACGCTCGACCCCGATGCGTTCGCCGCCGCCGGCGAACGCGCCTTCGTCACGTCGAACCTGCATGAGATCGTCGCGCTCTGCGTGATCTCCGATGTCAACGAGGCCACGCTGTCCGCGCTCGCGGCGCGCGGCATTCGTCTCGCGCCGCCCATGCCGACGATCACGCGCGCGGTTTAGGCGAACATCGGTTTCACGGCGCGCAACAGCGCGTTTCGGCCGTCGCGCGGCCTTGCCCACCGATTCGAATTCCTTCGATATGTCGTCGTTCGACGACGGCCTACACTCGTCTCATTCCTTGATGCAGTCCAGCTTCGTCGACAAGGCTGAAACGGCAACGAGGAATAACCGAATCGACACGAACCCGATCAGGAAGCACCTTTGACCCAGGCACCACTGATCGCTCATCTGGAGAACATGCCTATTGCCCCTGCGACCGAAGCGAGCCGGTAAACAACTTTGACCCAGTAAGTTACCGAATCGACAAACAACTGCGATCGACCCAGGAAGCACCTTTGACCCAGGCACATCTGATTCGAGACCGCAAAAACGAGCATCAAATGTTGAGCCTCGCCACATAGCGAGGCTTTTTTGTTTCTGCGCGCCGTTCAGACCTTTACGGGCGCCGCGTGCGAGCGCAGCACCAGCGTGCGCCCGGCGAATGTCAGCACGCCGCACACGCCTATCACGATGCCCATGCCATGCGGCGAAACATCGTGAAACAAGCCGACGGCGAGACTCGCGAGCGCGCCGAGCGCGAGCTGCATCGCGCCGAAAACCGCGGCGGCCGCGCCCGCGTTGTGCGGATACCGATGCATCAGCTCGGTCGTGCAATTGGCCGACAGCAGTCCGACCACGCCGACCACGAAGAACAGCGTCACGACGATCGACCACAGGCCGCCCAAGCCCGTCAGCGCCACGAACGCGACCGCGAGCGCCGCCGCGACGCTCACGAACGATGCAGCCGAAATCATCTTCATCGCGCCGACGCGGCCGACGAACTTCGTGTTGAGCACATTCCCCGCGATGATGCCGACGATGTTCAGGCCGAACAGCAGCCCGTAATACTGCGGCCTGACGTGGAAGTAATCGATATAGACGAACGGCGTGGCGGTGATGTACGCGAACATCGACGCGAAAGCCATGCCGCCGCACATCATGTGGCCCCAGGTGACGGGATCGGTCAGCAGATGCCCGTAAGCGGCGAACGATTTGCCGACCGCCGCGCTCGCGCGCCTTTCCTTAGGCCATGTCTCCGGCACGCGCAGATACGCCGTCACCGCGCATGTCACGCCGAAGAGCGTGAGCGCGACGAACACGACGCGCCAGCTGCCCAGCAGCAGCAATTGCCCGCCGATCAGCGGCGCAAGCAACGGTCCGATCGACGTGACGATGGACAGCATCGACAGGACGCGTGCCGCGTCGGTCGGCGCGTGGGCGTCGCGGGCGATCGCGCGCGCGAGCACCGACGCCGCGCCCGCGCCGAGCGCCTGCAGGAAGCGCACGAAGACGAGCGCGTCGATGGAAAACGCCGCCGCGCAGCCGATGCTCGCGAGCGCGTACAGCGCGATGCCGCCGAGCAGGACGGGGCGGCGGCCATAGGCGTCGGACATCGGACCGTAGAGCAGCATGCCGAACGAGAAGCCGAACATGAAGCTCGTCAGCGTGCTCTGCGCGGCGGCCGGGCTCGTGCCGAACGCGGCGGCGAGCGACGGCAGGCTCGGCAGATACATGTCGATCGACAGCGGGCCGCACGCGGCGAGCGCGCCGAGCAGAAGGATCAAACGGCCATCGGGCCGGCGCCGGGTGGTGTCGGACATGGGGTTCGGGAGACGGGGAAGCGTTGAGGCCGCGCGGCATCCTTACCGCGCAAGGAGCAAACATTGTACGCGAGCCCTTGCCGCGATCCGGCCCCGGTCGCGACGCTGCGTTAAGCTCATCGCTCTCTTCTCGTCCGACCGAACCCATGACCGCCTTTCTGCTGATCTGGAGCCCAAAGAAATGGCCGTGGCCCGACTTGCCCGAGTTCGCGCGGCGCGTCGCCGCAGGCGATGCCGTTGCCGACGTATGGGGTTGCGGCACCGCGCGCGGACTCTTGCCGGGCGATCGGGTCTTCGTGCATCGCGTGTCGCAGGAACCCAGGGGCGTGTTCGCGTCGGGCTGGGTGACGCGCGCGCCGCACGAAGTGCCGGATGCCGGAGCCAAGCGCGGCTATCGGCTGTGCATCGACTTCGTTTATGACTGGCTCGTCGATGCGCGCGAGCAGGTCGTCGTCACGCGCGACGAATTGCGCGCGCATCCGTTCTCCGTGCAGACGTGGGACGCGCAGATGTCCGGCACGCTCATCAAGCCGATCGCCGAGGGCGCGCTGGAAAAACTGTGGGCCGCACGCACCGGACGGCGCTCGATGCGACCCTAGCCGGACACGGTTGCATTGCAACGACTCCGGTACAATTTCAGCATCGTTTTTCGCGCCGGACGGCGCGTTTCGCGCGCCGTGCAGACGTTGCAGCGGCAGCCGGGCGCGTGTCCTCGCGACTCCCGCATCCACTTTTCAGTGCAGGCTTCCATCCATGTCCAAGAATCAAGCTCTCTTCGAACGCGCGCAGCGAACCATTCCCGGCGGCGTGAACTCGCCGGTGCGGGCGTTCCGCTCGGTCGGCGGCACGCCGCGCTTCATCGAGCGCGCAGAAGGCGCGTATTTCTGGGATGCGGATGGCAAGCGCTATATCGACTACATCGGCTCGTGGGGCCCGATGATTCTCGGCCATGTCCATCCGGAAGTGCTCGGCGCCGTCCAACGCGTGCTCGCGAACGGCTTCTCGTTCGGCGCGCCGACCGAAGCCGAAATCGAAATCGCCGAGGAAATCTGCAAGCTCGTGCCGTCGATCGAACAGGTGCGGATGGTGTCATCCGGCACCGAAGCGACGATGAGCGCATTGCGCCTCGCGCGCGGCTTCACGAACCGCAGCCGCATCGTCAAGTTCGAAGGTTGCTATCACGGGCACGCGGACAGCTTGCTCGTCAAAGCCGGCTCCGGTCTGCTCACGTTCGGGAATCCCACTTCCGCCGGCGTGCCCGCCGACATCGCGAAGCACACGACCGTGCTCGAGTACAACAACGTCGAGCAATTGAACGAGGCGTTCAAGGCGTTCGGGCCGGAAATCGCGTCGGTGATCGTCGAGCCGGTCGCGGGCAACATGAATCTCGTGCGCGCGACGCCCGAGTTTCTCAACGCGCTGCGCGAACGCTGCAACGAATACGGCTCCGTGCTGATCTTCGACGAAGTCATGTGCGGCTTTCGCGTGGCGCTCGGCGGCGCGCAGCAGGTCTACGGCATCAAGCCCGATCTCACCTGTCTCGGCAAGGTCATCGGCGGCGGCATGCCGGCGGCCGCGTTCGGTGGACGCCGCGACATCATGGCTCATCTCGCGCCGCTCGGCGGCGTCTATCAGGCGGGCACGCTGTCGGGCAATCCGATCGCGGTGGCCGCGGGCCTGAAGACGCTGCAACTGATCCAGCGTCCCGGTTTCTACGACGATCTCGCCAAGCAGACGCGCAAGCTCGTCGACGGCCTCACCGGCGCCGCCCGCGACGCGAAGGTGCCCTTCTCCGCCGATTCGATCGGCGGCATGTTCGGCCTGTATTTCATGGACAGCGTGCCGGGCAGCTTCGCGCAGATCCAGCAAGGCGACACGAGGCGCTTCAATGCGTTCTTTCACGCGATGCTCGATGCCGGTGTGTACTTCGCGCCGTCCGCGTTCGAAGCGGGCTTCGTGTCGAGCGCGCACGACGACGCGATCATCGACGCGACGATCGACGCGGCGCGCGGCGCGTTCGCGTCGCTCGCCGCCTGACGTTTCCGGGCCGCGCCGATGTTCTCGCAAACCGACTTCACGCACATGGAGCGCGCGCTCGCGCTCGCCTCGAAGGGCATGTACACGACGACGCCGAATCCGCGCGTCGGCTGCGTACTCGTCAAGAACGGCGAAGTGATCGGCATGGGCTACACGCAGCCGGCCGGCCAGGATCACGCCGAAGTGCAGGCGCTGAAGGACGCCCGTTCGCGCGGCAAGGATCCGCGCGGCGCGACCGCGTATGTGTCGCTGGAACCGTGCAGTCACTTCGGCCGCACGCCGCCGTGCGCGCATGCGCTCATCGATGCGCGCGTCGAGAAAGTAATCGCCGCGATGGAAGATCCGAACCCGTCGGTGTCCGGCCGCGGCTTGACGATGCTGCGCGACGCCGGCATCGACGTGCGTTGCGGACTGCTCGCGAACGAGGCGCACGAGATGAACATCGGCTTCGTGTCGCGTATGACGCGCCGCCGTCCGTGGGTGCGAATGAAGGTCGCGGCCACGCTGGACGGCCGTACCGGTTTGCCGACGGGCGAGAGTCAGTGGATCACGGGCGAAGACGCGCGCGCCGACGGCCACGCGTGGCGCGCCCGCGCCTGCGCGATTCTCACGGGAATCGGCACGGTGCGCGAGGACGATCCGCAACTGACCGTGCGCGCGGTCGACACGCCGCGCCAGCCGCAACGCGTGCTGATCGACAGCCGGCTGGATGTGCCGATGCACGCGCGCATCCTCGACGGCGCGCCGCCCTGGATTTTCCATTCCGCCGACGCCGATCCGGCGCGCATCGACGCGTTGCGCGAGAAAGGCGCGGATCTGATCGAGCTGTCGAACGAGTACGGCAAGGTCGATCTGCCCGCGATGCTCACGGCGCTCGCCGATCGCGGCATCAACGAATTGCATGTCGAAGCGGGCCACAAGCTGAACGGCTCGCTGCTGCGCGAAGGCTGCGTCGACGAACTGCTGATCTATCTCGCGCCGAGCCTGCTCGGCAGCGCGCCCGGCATGTTCGACTTCGCGCCGCCCGACACGCTGGATGCGCGGCCGCATCTGAAATTTCATCGCATCGACCGGCTCGGCGACGATCTGCGCATACTTGCGCGTTTTGCCGAAGCCAACGTGGCGAGCTGACCCAGCACCGAATCGAGGAGTCCGACCGATGTTCACAGGAATTGTCGCGGCCGTGGGCCGAATCGAAAAAGTCACGCCGCTCGGTGCCGAGCCGGAAGCGGGCGTGCGTCTGACGGTCGCCGCGGGCGATCTCGATCTCGCCGACGTCGAGCTCGGCGACAGCATCGCGATTCAGGGCGCGTGCATGACGGTTGTCGAGAAATCGGCCGGCACGTTCGACGTCGAAGTGTCGCGCGAGAGTCTCAACAAGACCGTCGGACTCGGCGATGCGGGCGCCGGCGTGAATCTGGAAAAGGCGTTGCGCGCGCACGACCGGCTTGGCGGGCACCTCGTATCCGGTCACGTCGATGGGCTGGGCGTCGTGTCGAAGTTCGAGCCGGTGGGCGAATCGCACGAATTGCGCATCGTGGCGCCGAAGGATATCGGCAAGTACCTGGCTTACAAGGGCTCGGTGACGGTGAACGGGGTGAGCCTCACGGTGAATTCCGTCAGCGACAGCGCCGACGGCTGCGAGTTTTCCATCAATCTGATTCCGCATACCGTCGAAGTGACGACGCTCAAGGCGCTTGCCAAAGGCGCGAAGGTCAATCTGGAGATCGATCTGATCGCGCGGTATGTGGAGCGGATGATGAGTGCGGGGTGAATGCTCGCGTTGTCCTGACCTAGCGCTCCGGACCCCACAGATCCCTGAATTCGGAGGAAGTCTCTTTCATGTGCCGGAGCGACAAGAAAGTGATCGTGTCACCGGACAACAGATAGAGCAGCACGTAGTCATCGAACAGATGTTCGTGTAGCTCGCCTTGATGAGGCGCGCCCGACTTCGTGACGTCCACGATCTTCTCGATCGTCAGCAAAGCATCGACCGTATCCGGCTTCGAATTGAGAAGGCGTCGTCCAAGAGCCGGAAAGCGCCGAAGCACCGGTACGACCTTCTTTTCGATCGCCTCGACTAGCCGAAGGAAGCTTTCAGGCCGGTCAACGCGGTTCCAGTAGCGCTCGATATCCGTGAGTCGGGCATTGAATTCGCTCGAGATTCGGATGGTCGTGCGCTTGCGTTCATCATTCACGGTCCGACTCTCCGTCATCGGTTTGCGGCGCTCCCAGACGCGCTTTCAGACGGATGAAGTACTCGTCGGCATCTTCCGTTTCGTTCTTGTCGAGGCTCTTCAGAGCGGTCAACGCGTCGTTCAGCAGCACCAGATGAATGCGGGACCTCTCCATGCGGTAGAACGCTTCGAGCTTTTCCGCGCTGATCAACGCGGCACAGCTTTCTCCGTTCTTCGTGATGATCTTTTCATTGCCGCCGCGAACCTCGTCGACGAGTTCAGAGAGATTTGCACGCGCCTGAGACAGCGGAATGATGTCCCTTGCCCTATAAGCCATGTTCGGCCCCATTAAGTTTAATGTACACAACATTGTACAAAATCCATCCGCTTTAAAGTTACAGTGAGGACAGTTTCCCAAACGCTTGCCCGTCGCGCCATTCGTCCGAATGGCTTAGGAAACCTCCACCTCTCGAAGAGAGTCGATTTCCCCGACGCTCCACCAGCCGTGGCGTAAAATACGCGCTTTCCCCAAATCAGAGCCCGCTCGGGACGTCATCATGTCGCTCGCCTCCACTCCTGAGATCATCGCTGAACTGAAAGCCGGCCGGATGGTGATCCTCGTCGACGAAGAAGACCGCGAGAATGAAGGCGATCTCGTCGTCGCCGCCGAATTCGTCACGCCCGAAGCGATCAACTTCATGGCGAAGCACGGCCGCGGCCTCATTTGCCTCACGCTCACGCAGGAACGCTGCAAGCAGTTGAACCTGCCGCTCATGACGCATCGCAACGGCACGCAGTACGGCACGGCGTTCACGGTGAGCATCGAAGCCGCCGAGGGCGTGACGACCGGCATCTCGGCCGCCGACCGCGCGAAAACCATCGCCGCGGCCGTCGCGCACGATGCGCGCGCCGAGCACATCGTTCAGCCGGGCCACGTCTTCCCGATCATGGCGCAGCCGGGCGGCGTGCTCGTGCGAGCGGGCCATACGGAAGCCGGCTGCGACCTGACCGCGCTCGCGGGTCTCACGCCCGCCGCGGTGATCTGCGAGATCATCAAGGACGACGGCGAAATGGCGCGTCTGCCCGACCTCATCGAGTTCGGCCAGCAGCACGGCATCATGATCGGCACCATCGCCGATCTGATCCACTACCGCAGCCGCACCGAATCGATCATCGAGAAAGTCTGCGAGCGGACGATGCAGACCGCGCACGGTCCGTTCCGCGCGCTGCTGTATCGCGACGAGCCCACCGGTTCGCCGCACATCGCGCTCGTGCGCGGCACGCCGCGTCCGGATCGCGACACGCCGGTGCGCGTGCACGAACCGCTCTCCGTGCTGGATCTGCTCGAAATCGACTCGTCGACGCACTCTTGGACCATCGACGCCGCGATGAAGGAAATCGCCGCGCGCGATCTCGGCGCGATCGTCATGCTCAATTGCGGCGACACGAAGGAACATCTCGTCGACGTGTTCCGCGCGTTCGACCAGAAGGACAAGGCGGCGGAACTCAAGCGCCGCCCGATCGACTTCAAGACCTACGGCATCGGCGCGCAAATTCTGCGCGATATCGGCGTCGGCAAGATGGAAGTGCTCGCGAATCCGCGCAAGCTCGGCAGCATGTCGGGCTACGGCCTGGAAGTGACAGGCTTCGTGCCGATGCCCGGCTGCCCCGCCACCGCCGCGCCCGCCGATACGAGCATCACGCAGTTGCGCTCGGCCTGAACGCCAAACCCAATCTGAACAAACGGAAATCATTCATGGAAATCGGACAATACCAGCCGAACCTCGACGGTGACGGCCTGCGCATCGGCATCGTGCAGTCGCGCTTCAACGAACCGGTGTGCAACGGCCTCGCCGACGCCTGCATCGAGGAGCTGGAACGCCTCGGCGTGATCGGCCAGGACGTGCTGCTCGTCACGGTGCCCGGCGCGCTCGAAATTCCGCTCGCGCTGCAAAAGCTCGCGGAATCCGGCCAGTTCGACGCGCTGATCGCGCTCGGCGCCGTCGTGCGCGGCGAGACGTATCACTTCGAGCTCGTGTCGAACGAAAGCGGCTCGGGCATCTCGCGCATCGCGCTCGACTTCGGCATTCCGGTTGCGAACGCCGTGCTGACGACCGAGAACGACGAGCAAGCCGTCGCCCGCATGACCGAAAAGGGTCGCGACGCCGCGCGCGTGGCGGTCGAAATGGCGAATCTGTCCGTCGCGCTCGAGCAGCTCGGCGGCGACGATGAAGACGAAGACGAAGAAGACGAGGACCGCGCATGAAGAGCGCACGACGCCGTTCGCGCGAACTCGCGACGCAAGGGCTTTACCAGTGGTTGCTGTCGGGCGCGCCCGCCGGCGAAATCGACGCGCAGTTGCGCAATTCTCAAGGTTTCGACAAGGCCGACAAGGATCATCTCGATGCGATCCTGCACGGCGTGATCAAGGAATCCGACGCGCTGTCGGCCGAGTTGCAGCCGTGCCTCGATCGTCCGATCGAGCAGCTGTCGCCGGTCGAGCGCGCGGTGCTGCTGGTTGCCGCCTTCGAATTCAAGCATCACATCGACGTGCCGTATCGCGTCGTCATCAACGAAGCAGTCGAGTTGACGAAAACTTTCGGCGGCTCGGACGGCTACAAGTACGTCAATGGCGTGCTGGACAAGCTCGCCGTCGTGATGCGGCCCACCGAAGCGCAGGCGCGCGGCCGCGGAGCATAAATGAACCAGACAGCCGAACCGCTCGTGCGGCTGGCGTCGCGCGTCGACGCAATCGAGCCGTTCTACGTGATGGAGCTGATGAAAGAGGCGCAGGCGCTCGAGCGCGCGGGCCGCGACATCATCCACATGAGCATCGGCGAGCCGGATTTCACCGCGCCGGAGCCGGTCACGAACGCCGCCGCCGATGCCCTGAAGCGCGGCGTGACGCAGTACACCAACGCGCTCGGCATCCACGCGCTGCGCGAGGCGATTTCGCAGCATTATCGCGATACCTTCGGTCTGGCCGTCGACCCCGAGCGGATCGTCGTGACGGCGGGCGCGTCGGCGGCGCTGCTGCTGGCGTGCATGGCGCTCGTCGATAACGGCGACGAAGTCCTGATGCCCGATCCCTGCTATCCGTGCAACCGGCATTTCGTGTCGGCGGCGGATGGCAAGCCGGTGCTCATCGCGAGCGGCCCGGCCGAGCGCTTCCAGTTGACGGCCGAGCATGTCGAGGAGAACTGGAGCGAGAAGACGCGCGGCGTGCTGCTCGCGTCGCCATCGAATCCGACGGGCACGTCGATCGAGCCGGACGAACTGCGGCGCATCGTCGACACGGTGCGCGCGCGCGGCGGCTTCACGATCGTCGACGAGATTTACCAGGGCCTGAGTTACGACGCGAAACCCGTGTCCGCGCTCTCCTTCGGCGACGACGTCGTCACCGTGAACAGCTTCTCGAAGTACTTCAACATGACCGGCTGGCGGCTCGGCTGGCTCGTCGTGCCGCACGCGATGGTCAGCGCGGTAGAAAAGCTGTCGCAGAATCTGTTCATCTGCGCGTCGGCGCTCGCGCAGCATGCGGCGCTCGCGTGCTTCGAGCCGGAGACGATCGGGATCTACGAAGCACGGCGACTGGAGTTCAAGCGGCGTCGCGATTACATCGTGCCGGCGCTGCGCTCGCTCGGTTTCGGCGTGCCGGTCGTGCCGGACGGCGCGTTCTACGTCTACGCCGACACGACGACGGTTCATCACCCCGCCGCCGGCGACAGCGATGCGCTCACGCATTCGATGCTCCACGACGCGGGCGTCGTGCTCGTGCCGGGCGCGGATTTCGGTTTCCACGCGCCGCAGCGCTACATCCGGCTGTCGTATGCGACGTCGCAGGCGAAGCTGGAAGAAGCGGTCCAGCGACTCGGCACGCTGTTCCGTCGATAATCGCGACGGCACACGCAACAAAAAGGGCACCCGCGGGTGCCCTTTCCTTTTTACGTCTGCCGAAAGCCTTACGCGCCCAGCTCCGCCGATGCGACGTGCTTCGTCTCCCCGTCGCCATCGTCCTGCGATTTCTTCGGCGATTCGATCGTCGCGTGAACGCGTTTGTCCGCGGACGTCGAGGCGAGAACCTGCTTCGGCGCGGCCTGGACCGGCGCCTGCGGCGCGTTGATCGGCACATTGCGGCCACGCGCGACATCGCGCAGACGCGAGCGCTCGGCCAGCACCTTCGCGCCGTAACCGCCGTCGTCCTGCGTCGTCGAGCCGACGTAGTAGCGCAAGCCGCCCGCCACCGAGCCACCGCGCGCGATGCAATCCTTCAGCACGAGCGCGCCGACCTTGATGTTCGCGAGCGGATCGAGCGCCGCGTGCGAGCCGCCGAAGTACTCGAATTTGTCGGAATGCACCTTCGACATGACCTGCATGAGGCCCTGCGCGCCGACGCCGCTTTCCGCATACGGATTGAAGCCCGATTCGATCGCCATCACCGAAAGCAGCAGCAGCGGATCGAGGCCGACTTCGCGACCCGTATCGAACGCGGCGCGCACGAGTTCCGTGACCGGCTCTTGCGCCACGCGATAGCGACGCGCGATGAAATTCGCGACGAGCTTCTGCTCACGCGCCGAGACGAGCACACGGTCATCGCGCGCATCCGCGACGACGCGTTGCGCAGGAATCAGGTTCGCCAGCATGCCGACGGACGGCATCGTGCGCGGATCGAGCCCGTTGGGCGACACGGCCAGGCTGATGCCGCCGGTGAGCTGACGGGTGCTGGCGTCGTCGCTGGCCGCCGCGCCGAGCGACGGGGTCACGGCGGCCGGCGCCTTGGCAATTTCGGGCGCCGCCGTGTTAGCGGTCACGTTCACGGACAGCGCGGCGTCGCCGGGCGCGCGATGCACCGCCGAGAACGGCGGCAGCGGCTGGCCGGCGAGCAAACGCGCCGGACCGGCCTGGACCGCGGCCGACACGAACGGCATGATCTTTGCGGCGAACGTCGTGCGCCAGGAAGGCGCCAGCCAGAGCGCGAGCGCACTGACAACGGCCGCGCAACCGACCACGGCGAAGAGATGGTGACTCAAACGGCGTCCGCGACGTAGCGCTACGCGCACAACCTGCGCGGCGCGGGAGTCGGAACCCCACCAAACCGAAGCATTCATCGATACTCCCAATGTTGCATGATTTGCGCAGATGAATACGAATGAAGCACGTACTCGAGAGACAAATCAGACACCGCTCACTCTCGGTAAGCGTCAGCGGCATCGGGGATACGGCAAGCGCCGTCTGAAAAGCCGATCCGGCAAAAATCCGCCGGGTTGCGCGGCACGAACTGCATGCCCTGAACGCGCACGTGGCTTTCCACGCGAAAAACCGGCGTGTGAAACGCCGGCAATGACAACCAACAGCCATGGATCGCCGGGCAGGAGCGGCGCAGGCGACGCATTGGCGTCTGACAGACCTGAGGCTAAGGTAAAAAGTTTCAAAACCTGCAATGGATGCCAAGCGATTCTAACAGGGTTTAATGATCCGTCAATGCTATAGACTTTGGTTTCAATTACTTACAGTTATATTGAACAGTGTTCAGCAGCCGAAAACCACGTCTCCCGGGCGATTCCAAGTGGTTTTCGCTGAATGTCGCCCAACGCACGGACGCCGACGCAGGTAAAATCGACAATCGCTTAGCGCGCAGCCGTCCCGCCCGGGGAGTTCTGCCTCCGGGCGCCTTCGAGTCCACTTCCGACCATCGATGAAATACAAAGATCTGCGCGACTTCACCGCCCGCCTTGAAGCGCTCGGTGAACTCCGCCGCATTCGGCAGCCCGTCTCTCCCGTTCTCGAAATCACCGAAGTCTCCGATCGCGTGTTGCGCGCGGGCGGACCGGCGCTGCTGTTCGAAGCGCCCACCGGTTACACGATGCCCGTGCTCGCGAACCTGTTCGGCACGACGCGGCGCGTCGCGCTCGGCATGGGCATCGAGACGGACGCGCAAAGCGGTTCCGATGTGAGTCTCGGCAGCGACGTCGCCGCGCTGAGTTCGTTGCGCGATGTCGGCAGGCTGCTTTCCGCGCTCAAGGAGCCCGAGCCGCCGAAGGGCCTGAAGGATGCCGGCAAGCTGCTCTCGCTCGCGAAGGCCGTGTGGGACATGGCGCCGAAGTCGGTCAGCGCGCCGCCCTGTCAGGAAATCGTGTGGGAAGGCAACGACGTCGATCTCAATCGGCTGCCGATCCAGACATGCTGGCCCGGCGACGCCGGTCCGCTGCTCACCTGGGGCCTCACCGTCACGCGCGGGCCGAACAAACCGCGTCAGAATCTCGGCATCTATCGGCAACAGCTGATCGGGCGCAACAAGCTCATCATGCGCTGGCTCGCGCATCGCGGCGGCGCGCTCGATTTCCGTGAGTTTGCGCTCGCGAATCCCGGCAAGCCGTATCCCGTGGCGGTCGTGCTCGGCGCCGATCCCGCGACGATTCTCGGCGCAGTGACGCCCATGCCCGATTCGTTGTCCGAATATCAGTTCGCTGGTCTCCTGCGCGGATCGCGCACCGAACTCGCCAAATGCCTGACGCCGGGCGTCGATGCATTGCAGGTGCCGGCACGCGCGGAAATCGTGCTCGAAGGTTTCATCTATCCGCAGGACGGCGCGCCGCCGCCCGCGCCCGCAGGCGCGCCGCCGCGTCCGTCGGCGGGGGCGTCGGCGAAATACGAGCACGCGCTCGAAGGCCCGTACGGCGATCACACCGGCTATTACAACGAGCAGGAATGGTTTCCGGTCTTCACCGTCGAGAAGATCACGATGCGCCGCGACGCGCTGTTCCATTCCACCTACACAGGCAAACCGCCGGACGAGCCTGCCGTGCTCGGCGTCGCGCTGAACGAAGTCTTCGTGCCGCTGTTGCAGAAGCAGTTCACCGAGATCACCGATTTCTATCTGCCGCCGGAGGGCTGCAGCTATCGCATGGCGATCGTGCAGATGAAGAAGAGCTATCCCGGCCACGCGAAGCGCGTGATGTTCGGCGTCTGGAGCTTCCTGCGGCAATTCATGTATACGAAGTTCATCGTCGTCGTGGATGAAGACGTGAACGTGCGCGACTGGAAGGAAGTGATCTGGGCGATCACGACGCGGGTCGATCCGACGCGCGACACCGTGATGGTCGACAGCACGCCGATCGATTATCTCGATTTCGCGTCGCCGGTTGCGGGTCTCGGCTCGAAGATGGGACTCGACGCGACCAACAAGTGGCCCGGCGAAACGAATCGCGAATGGGGCCGCCCGATCGTCATGGACGAAGCCGTGAAGCGCCGCGTCGATACGCTCTGGACCGAACTCGGACTCGACAAATGACGATCGCGGCCACGCTCTATCGAGGCGATGTCATCGAGAACACGCACGCGGCGCATGTCGCGGTCGTCGATGCCGATGGCCGCCTCATCCATTCTTTCGGCGATCCGCGCCGCGTGACGCTGCCGCGCTCGGCCGCGAAGCCCGCGCAGGCGCTCGCCGTCATCGAAACGGGCGCGCTGGAACGCTTCGGCTTCACCGACGAGGACCTCGCGCTGATGTGCGGATCGCACAGCAGCGAGCCGCGTCATATCGAGCGCGCGCTCGCGATGCTCGCGAAGTCGAACGCGAGCGAAAGCGATCTGCGCTGCGGCGGCCATCCGCCGATTTCAGACGCCGTGTACAAGGACTGGATCCGGCGCGATTTCACGCCGACCGCCGTCTGCAGCAATTGCTCCGGCAAGCACGCCGGCATGCTCGCGGGCGCGCGCGCGATGAACGCGCCACTCGCCGATTACCACTTGCCCGGTCATCCGCTGCAGGCGCATGTGAAGCGGACGGTGGCGCGCGCCGTCGATCTCGCCGATGACGAAGTGCAATGGGCCATCGACGGCTGCAATCTGCCGACGCCCGCCTTCCCGCTCGAACGTCTCGCGCGGCTCTATATGAACATCGCCGCCGCGCCGGACGGCTCGCCGCTCGCACGCGTCCATCGCGCGATGACGTCGCATCCGGAACTCGTCGCGGGCGAAGCCCGCTTCTGCACGCTACTGATGCAGGCGTTCGGCGGCGCGCTCGTCGCCAAGACCGGCGCGGACGCGAGTTACGCGATCGGCGTGCGCCGCGAGACAGGTCCGATCGGCATCGCGGTGAAAGTCGAGGACGGCAATACGGCCGTGGTGAACGCGGTCGTCGTCCATCTGCTCGATGCGCTCGGCATCGGCACGCAAGCACAGCGCGATGCGCTCGCCGCCTTCCGTAATCCGCCCACACGCAACACGATGAACGTGCCGACCGGCCGTCTCGATGTCAGCTTCACGCTTCACAACCATCAATAACAACATGCATTCGTGGTCGTTGCTGTCGGACGGGTTCTTTCTGTCGCTGTCGTTGTGTCTGGATATCGGGATCGCCAACGTCGCGATCATTTCGCTCGCGCTGTCGCACGGATTCAAGCCGGGGATGGTGCTCGGCCTCGGCACGTGCTTCGGCGATCTGTTCTACGCGGCGCTCGCGCTCGCGGGCATGTCCGCGCTCTTGCAGTTCTCCGCCGTGCGCTGGGTCGTGTGGATCGGCGGCGCCGTCGTGCTGCTCTTTCTCACCTGGAAGATGGCGCGTGAAGCGCTCAATCCGGCGTCGGCGCCGCCCGTCGAAGGCGAAGCGGATCTCACCGTGCCGCGCCCGAAGCATTGGCAAAGCTTCGTGCGCGGATGTCTGCTCGCGGTGTCGTCGCCGAGCGCGATATTGTGGTTTGCGGCGGTCGGCGGCGCGCTCATCGCCAAGGCCGGCGCGACGAGTCCCGTCAGCGCGTCGGTGTTTCTGATCGGCTTCTTCTGCGGCGGGCTCGGCTGGACGATCTTCATCTGCACGCTCGCGAGCCACGGCCGAAAGCGCGCCGGCACGCAGCTCCTGCGCGCGTGCCACGTGATGTCCGCCGTGCTGTTCGCGTACTTCGCGTACAGCGTGATCGTGAACGGCTACCGCGATCTGATCGTCAACGCAGCGTCGTGACGATCCGCCATCACGCGAGATACTGCGACAGCTTCGGCAAATCGACGTTGCCGCCCGACACGATCACGCCGACGCGCTTGCCTTCGACCGGCACGACCTTCTGCAGCACGGCGGCCGCCGCGAGGCAGCCGGTCGGCTCGACGACCATCTTCATGCGCTGCGCGAAGAAGCGCAGCGTGTCGATCAATTGCGCATCGCTCACGGTGACGATCCGGTCCACGTGACGCTGGATGATCGGAAAGTTGTATTCGCCGACGTGCGTCGAAGCGGCGCCATCGGCGATCGTGCGCGGCACGTCGATATGCACGATTTCGCCGCGAGCGAGCGATTGCTGCGCGTCGTTGCCCGCCTCCGGCTCGACGCCGATCATCTTGCAGTCCGGCGACAACGCCGCCGCCGCGAGCGCGCATCCGCCGATGAGCCCGCCGCCGCCCAGACACACGAACAGATAATCGAGCGGACCGGTTTCCTCGATCAGTTCCTTCGCCGCCGTGCCCTGCCCCGCGATCACATGCGGATGGTCGTAGGGCGGAATCAGCGTCATGCCGCGTTCCTCGGCGAGCTTGCGGCCGATTTCCTCGCGATTTTGCGTGTAGCGGTCGTAGGTGATCACTTCGCCGCCGTAGCCGCGCGTCGCCTCCATCTTCGCGGCGGGCGCGTCTTCCGGCATGACGATCGTCGCGCGGATGCCGGCGAGCTTCGCGGACAGCGCGATCGCCTGCGCATGATTCCCCGACGAGTACGTGATGACGCCCGCTGCGCGCTGGCGGTCGTTGAAATGAGAGAGCGCGTTGTAGGCGCCGCGGAACTTGAACGCGCCCATGCGCTGGAAGTTCTCGCACTTGAAGAAGAGCGACGCGCCCGCGATGGCGTCGGCGGTGCGGGAAGTCAGGACGGGCGTGCGATGGGCGAATCCTTCGATGCGCCGGGCGGCGTCGGCGACGTCATCGAAAGTCGGGGCGGGAAGAGTGGACATCGGCGTGAGAGCGTGAGGTGAGGAGGATCATCATTGTCCCAGTTCCGTCGCAAAAATCCAGAAATCGGCCCGTAAACGCAGAAGGCGATGCATGCATGCATCGCCTTCGGAATAAGCCGTTCGGGCCGATCAGCGGCGCCAGTAGCCCGGTCCGTGACGGTAGTAACCGTGATGCCGGTAATACGGACGGCCGTAGTAGCCATAGCCGCCGTAGCCGCCATAAACCACCGCGGGCGGCGGCGCATACATGACAGGCGGCGGCGCCACATAAACGGGCTGCGGCGGCGTGACATAGACAGGAGCCGGCGGCGCGGCGTACACCGGGTAAGCCGGCACCCCGATACCCACGCCCACCGACACATGCGCCTGCGCTGCACCGACGAATCCCACGCCGAGCGCACCAGCGACCAACAAACCACCGAGCTTTTTCACTTTCGTTCTCCTCGCCGCTACGCATGATGGCCGGTCCAGGCGGCTCACGAGCGACGGTATGAGTCGAATTTATCGAAAAAGCAGATCGGTCGGCGGAGTCATTTGTTGCAAATTGCAAGATGCTTAACGCTGCCAGGAGACCGAAAGCCGGGCGATGGCCGCAAACAGGCTCCGATCGACCGTTCGGCGGACCTGCGCGCGGTGGCTCGACTCGATATACGCCATAAGTTAAAAAACGGCGTAACGTCTATTTACAAAAGAACGGAAAAGCCCCGACGGACAATGCGTCCGCCGGGGCTTCTCATGTAATGCGCGAGATTCTTAAAAGCTCGAAGCGTCGTTCAACCCACTTTGACGTAAGCGAATTCACGCGTGACGTTCGGCGGCACATAAGCCGCGCCGATAACGACGCGAGGCGTCAGTCGCTTTTTCTGATCCCACCAGCGGCGCCGTTGGGCTTGGCTCAAAAATCGCAGATGCTTTCTATAAGAGAAAATGCTCACGGCAACCTCCGAACGTAGCGAATGAAACCTTGATGGGAGAGTGGGCCGCATCCCGCCGCGCCTGCGCTCCCGCTGAAATCGTCTTCTCTTTAGTATCGAGCGCCCTGTTCGTTCCTCAATGTACGCAAAGAAACCAAGCCTTCACGTCGATATGCGATTGACGTGTGTTAAACCACATTCAGCGAAAAGCATGCTTTTTGGCCGGAAAATTCGTCCTGTCCGACTTCTCGCCCACTCATTCGAAGGGAAACAATCCCGCCCAATGAAGCGCTCGGCCCTTTCGCTTTCCGTCTTTATATCCTGCCAGTTTTGCGTGAAATACGCTTTTCGCGATCGTCTCAAAATGGCAACACTAGGGTTTTCCGACACTGGCGTTTCATGCGGATGAGTCTCCTGCGATTAACTTTCGCGTACCTTTCACGCAATCGCCCGACCAATCGCGCGCGGCGCGTGCGACAACGTCCCCAAGCGGCTGCAAAGCCATGTTAAGGTGACGTCCGGCGCCCCATCAGGCAAGCCTGTTGGGCGGGGAGTTCGAATCGCCGAGAACAGAAAAACGCGAAGCTTCGTCTAACGGCGTGCGTGCGACGGGCGCGCAAACGCGCATGATGCGCCGCGCGCCGCGATGACTTCGACGAGATACTCAGTCCAGAGAACGAACAATGATCAAGGTCAGCATTCAAGATTCGCGCCGCGCGAACGGCCGCCATCCAGACATCACTCGCGGGCGGCTCTGCGCCCGCTAGCGCCTTTCGTCTCCCTTCACCTTTCGCTTAACCCGACCCGGCGCACGTCGCAACACTGCGCACGCATCCTAGAGGACCCGAGATGTTCGGCGATATCGCCCGTTTTCTGCTCAACACCCTTTTCACCCTGTTCGGCGCGGCGCTCCTGCTGCGCGCATGGATCCAGGTCGTGCGGATGCCGCCCTACAACCCCGTGTCGAACGCCGTGATGCAGGCGACCAACTGGCTCGTGCTGCCGCTGCGCAAGATTCTTCCCGGCGGGAAGATCGACTGGGCGAGCATCGTCGCGGCGTTCATCGCCTCGGCTGTCTACGTGACGCTGATGGTCGTGCTCGCGGGCGTCGATCCGACGCTCATGGCGCCGACCCTTCTGCTCGTCGCGTTGCTGACCGTCGTCAAATGGGCGCTGAACCTGATTATCTGGGTGACGATCCTGATGGCGCTCCTGTCGTGGCTCAATCCGCAGTCGCCGGCGATGCCGCTGCTGTATCAGATCACCGCGCCGTTTCTCGATCCGCTGCGGCGCATCCTGCCGCGACTCGGCGGCATCGATCTTTCGCCGATTCTGCTCTTCGTGATCGTGCAGGTGCTGCTGATGGTCGTGACGCGCGTCGCCGTCTCGATGACGCTCTTCGGCATCTGAAACCCGCGCGCAATTGCGCCTCGGGACGCGTTGCGCTTACAATAGCCGGCTCATGCGGGCGTCGTATAATGGCTATTACCGTAGCTTCCCAAGCTACAGACGTGGGTTCGATTCCCATCGCCCGCTCCAGAATCCCAGCGAAAGCCGCCCCAAGTCACGTTTGGGCGGCTTTTTAGTTTCGCGCATCCGTTCCAGCATCGCCTCATGAGCCACGATCCCCAAGACGAAGCCGACGACAACGGCACGCACCCGTCCGACGTCAACGAAAACGCCACGCTGCGGCATCGGCGCATCCGCAGCTTCGTCACGCGCGCGGGGCGCGTATCGCCGGGCCAGCAGCGCGCGATCGACGATCTCGGCCCGCGCTACGTCGTGCCCTACACGCCGCAGCTCGCCGACTGGGACGCGCACTTCGGCCGCCACGCGCCGCGCGTGCTCGAAATCGGTTTCGGCATGGGCGCGACGACGGCGGAAATCGCGGCCGCGCGTCCGGGCGATGACTTCATCGGCGTCGAAGTGCACGAGCCGGGCGTCGGCGCGCTGCTGAAGCTGATCGGCGAGCAAGGGCTCGGCAATATCCGCATCCTCCAGCACGACGCCGTGGAGGTGCTCGAACACATGATCGCGCCGGACAGTCTCGACGGCGTGCACATCTACTTTCCGGATCCGTGGCACAAGGCGCGCCATCACAAGCGCCGCCTGATTCAGCCGAAGTTCGTCGCGCTGCTCGTGTCGCGCATGAAGCCGGGCGGCTATATCCATCTGGCGACCGACTGGCAGAACTATGCCGAGCAGATGCTCGAAGTGCTGTCGGCGGAACCGGCGCTCGAAAACACCGCCGACGGCTACGCGCCGCGCCCCGATTTCCGCCCGGTCACGAAGTTCGAGCGGCGCGGCCTGCGGCTCGGCCACGGCGTCTGGGATCTGATGTTCCGCCGCCGCTGAACGGCATCGCCCAGAAAGGAAAACGCCACGGCAAGCCGTGGCGTTTTCCTTTGCGTGGCGAGAGCGGGATCAGTCGGCCCAGCTCAATCCGCCGCTGTATCCGACGATCAGGATCAGCAAGCCGAAGCCGATGCGATACCACGCGAACGCCGTGAAATCGTGCGACGCGACGTAGCGCAGCAGCCAGCGCACGCAGACGAACGCGCTGACGAAAGCCGCGACGAGCCCGATGACGAACAGCCCGATATCGTTCACGGTCAGCGTGCGCCAGTACTTGGCCATTTCGTAGAGCGTCGCGCCGAAGATGATCGGAATGGCGAGGAAGAACGAGAACTCCGTCGCCACGCGCCGTTCGAGCCCGAACAACATGCCGCCGATGATCGTCGCACCCGAACGCGAGGTGCCCGGAATCAGCGCGAAACATTGCGCGAGGCCGACCTTGAAGGCATCCCCATAGGAAAGATCGTCGACGGAATGCACGCGCGTGATGACGCCCCGCTCGCGCTGGCGCGACTCCGCCCAGAGAATGACGATGCCGCCGACGATCAGCGCGACCGACACCGGCACCGGCGAGAACAGCACCGCCTTGATGTGCTTTTCGAGCAGGAGACCGAGCACGATGGCCGGAATCGTCGCGATGATGACGTTGAGCGTGAAGCGCCGCGCATCGGAGCGTGCGGGCAGGCCGGCGACGACGGAGCCGATCTTCGCGCGGTATTCCCAGCAAATCGCGAGAATCGCGCCGAACTGGATGACGACGTCGAAGGTTTTCGATTGCGCGTCGGTGAAATTCAGCAAGCTGCCCGCCACGATCAGATGCCCCGTGCTCGAGACCGGCAGAAATTCGGTCAAGCCCTCCACGACGCCCAGGATGAGCGCCTTCACCATCAATATCCAGTCCATCCGTCAGCCCTTGTTCGCGGTGTAGCCGTAGGTTTTGATGCACATTGCGCAGCGATTTCGATTCACTTCTCGACAATCTGCACACGTATGCCGTTTGTAAGGACTGTGATTGTACCGGGTTCGTAAGACACCCCGGCGAACTGGAGCTCCTCGGGCTTGAAGGTGTGGATCGGATAGCGGTCGAGCAATTGCGCCGCGAGTTGCGCGCCGACCGACGCGATCTGCTGGTTATATTGCGCGGCATCGCCCGTGAACTGCGCATCGTCGACGGACGGCGACACGAGAATGACCGAACGGCTCGGCGCATCGTAGCCGAGCTGCGTCGAGAGCGTGAACGCGCCGATCACGGGATTCGGCATGAACGGCGTCGAAAGTCGCGCATCGACGCGCACGGTCACGCGATTGCGATCCGGCGCCATCCCGACGACGGGATTGCTCAGGACGACGTCGAAAATCTGCGAAGCCGTGCGTTGCAGCGGGAACTTGCGCGCGACGGCGGCTTGCACCTGCTGCGTCGAGAATGTGTAGTGATCCGGAATGAAGGGGAATACCGAGTTCGAGGCCGCGTGGGCCTTCGATGCGAGTGCGAGCGCGGGCAGCGCCATCAGCCCTGCCCGCACGAACCGGCGCCGCAGCGGCGCGACGGGTTCCGTCATGCTTGATCCTCCAGTGTTCTTCTTCGAATCTGCGCCGTCTTCGGCGCGGTCCGCGAATTGGACTGTCGATCGTCACGACAGTTGCGTCGGCTGCGTCGCTGTTTCGAGCCGCTCGATCCACGTCAGCGCATATTCGCGCGTCTCGCCGCACATCTCGTGCGAAGGCTGCAATCCGCCGCAGCACGCCGGCCTGCGCGGATCGCCGAAAATCCTGCAGCGCAGATCGTCGCCCAATTGAACGCAGCGTTCGCCCGCGCGCTTGCCATCCGGCATCCCCGGAATCGGACTCGAGATGGACGGCGCGATGCAACAGGCGCCGCAGCCCTCGCGGCAGGCATGGGGCGAAGAATCGATCGACATGGCGTGACTGAACAGCGCAAAGAGAACCGGCATTTTCTCATGCCTCTTCTTTGCGGTTCGTCAAATGCTGCCATTGGGCTGCGACCTTATCACGCAATGTTCGCGCGCATCGTCCGACTACACTCGGACGTTCCCCCCGAGGTCCGCCATGACTCCCGCCGCCCCGCTCTTTCGCCCCGACCTGCTCGCGCGCTACGACGCGCACGGTCCGCGCTACACGTCCTATCCGACCGCCGTCCAGTTCACCGATTCCTTCGACGCCGCGCACTATCGCGAAGCCGCGAGCCAGTCCAACGCGAACGCCGATCTCTCGCTCTACTTCCACATTCCGTTCTGCGACACCGTCTGCTTCTACTGCGGCTGCAACAAGGTCGCGACGAAGAATCGCGCGCACGCTCGCCCGTACCTCGATCGCATGAAGCGCGAGCTGGCGCTGCAAGCAGCGCTTTTCGATACGTCGCGCCCGGTGACGCAGCTTCACTGGGGCGGCGGCACGCCGACTTTCCTCTCGCACGACGAGATGGCCGAGCTGATGTCCGCGACGCGCGAGCACTTCAATCTCGTTTCCGACGAGCGCGCGGAATATTCGATCGAAGTCGATCCGCGCGAGGCGTCGGCGCAAACCATCGCGTTGCTGCGCGAACTCGGCTTCAACCGCCTGAGCCTCGGCGTGCAGGACTTCGACGAACGCGTGCAGCGCGCCGTCAATCGCATTCAGCCGCGCGAAATGACCGAAACCGTGCTCGACGCCGCGCGCGCGAACGGTTTCAAGTCGGTGAGCGTCGATCTGATCTATGGCCTGCCGCATCAGAGCGTCGAAAGCTTTTCGCGCACGCTCGACGCGATCGTCGATCTGAAACCGGATCGCGTCTCCGTGTTCGGCTACGCGCACATGCCGGCACTCTTCAAGATGCAGCGGCAGATCGACGAAAGCGCGCTGCCTTCACCGGCCGTGCGTCTCGCGATTCTCGAGCGCGTGATCGGGCGCATGAGCGACGCGGGCTACGTGTACATCGGCATGGATCATTTCGCACTGCCCGGCGACGAGCTCGCGCGCGCCTTCGAAGCCGGCACGCTCCAGCGCAACTTCCAGGGCTACAGCACGCATGCGGATTGCGATCTGATCGGCATCGGCGCGTCGTCGATCGGCAAGATCGGTGATGTCTATGCGCAGAACGCCCGCGAACTCGCCGACTATGCCGCGGCAATCGACGCGGGGCGGCTCGCCATCGCGCGCGGCGTGCGCCTGTCCGCCGACGATGCACTGCGCCGCGACGTCATCATGCGTCTCATGTGCGGCGGCGAGCTGCGCTTCGACGATGTCGCGAGCGCGCACGGCATCGAATTCCCCGCCGTTTTCGCCGACGAACTCGCGCGCCTCGCGCCGATGGCCGGCGATGGCCTCATCGATCTCTCGCGCGACGCGATCCGCGTGCTGCCCGCTGGCCGCATGCTGGTGCGCAACGTCGCATCGGTATTCGACCGCTATCTGGGTCAATCGAGTCTGCGGCGCTTCTCGCGCACGATCTGAGCGGTGTTCGATCGGCGTCGGTGGCTTAGAATGACAGCCACCTTGGACGCCCCGGCTTTCGGCTGCGGCGTCCATCCACTCACTGCCGATGCGAAGCGCCGGGCATTGCCGGCTTCTCGCAGACGGCGACGCCACTGCCCGACGCCATGCCGACCACTTCGCCGCAGTTCGCCCCTCTCGCCCAACTCGCCGCCGATCTGAAAAGGGGCCGCACGACGAGCCGCGCGCTCGTCGAGACGGCGCTCGAACGGATCGCCGACCCGGCGGGCCAGGGCTCGACCGTTTTCCTGCATGTCGATGCCGATCACGCACGCGCCGCCGCCGATGCGCACGACGCGCTGCGCCGCGCCGGGACCGTGCTCTCGCCGCTCGCGGGCATTCCTGTGTCGATCAAAGATCTCTTCGATGTCGAAGGCCAGGTGACGCGCGCCGGCTCGAAGGCGCTCGCCGACAACGCGCCCGCCAGCGCCGACGCCGTGACCGTCGCGCGCCTGCGCCGTGCGGGCGCGGTGATCGTCGGGCGCACCAACATGAGCGAGTTCGCGTTCTCGGGCCTCGGGCTCAATCCGCATTACGGCACGCCGCGCTCGCCGTGGCGCGCGAACGTGCCGGGCGACGCGCGCATCGCGGGCGGCTCGTCGTCGGGCGCGGCGGCATCGGTCGCCGATGGCATGGCAGCCGTCGCGCTCGGCACCGACACCGGCGGCTCGATCCGCATTCCGGCCGCGCTGTGCGGCCTCACCGGCTTCAAGCCGACCGCGAGCCGCATCCCGAAGCAAGGCGGCGTGCCGCTGTCGAAAACGCTCGATTCGTTCGGTCCGATCGGCGTGTCGGTCGCATGCTGCGCGCTCGTCGACCGGATTCTCGCGGGGCGCGATCCCGGCGTGCCCGCGACGCGCCCGCTCGAAGGCGTGCGCCTCGGCGTGCTGACGAACTACGTCACCGACGGCGTCGAGGCGAGCGTCGCCAGCGCCGTCGCCGCGGCCGTCAATCATCTCGCGGCGGCCGGCGCGCTCGTGGAAGACGTGCGCTTTGCGCCGCTCGATCGTCTGCCGGAGATCAATCGCTATCCGCTCGTCGCGATCGAAGCGTATGCATGGCATCGCAAGCTGATGGCCGAGCGCGGCGCCGATTACGATCCGCGCGTGCTGGCGCGCCTGCAACGCGCCGAAGCGGCGAGCGCGGCGGATTACATCGACTTGTGCGAGGCGCGCGCCGCGATGATCGAAGCCGCGCGCACGACGCTCTGGCAACGTTTCGACGCGATTCTCTGCCCGACGGTGCCGGTGCTGCCGCCGCGCATCGCCGATCTCGAATCGGATGACGACGCCTTCACGCGCACCAACGCGCTGATCCTGCGCAATCCGACCGCGTTCAATTTTCTCGATGCCTGCGCGCTCTCGCTCCCCTGCCATCCGCGCGGCGAGGCGCCCGTCGGCCTGATGCTCGCGGGCGCGCCGAACTCCGACGACACGTTGCTGTCGATCGGACGGGCGGTCGAAGCGGTGCTGGAAACGACGCGCTGAACGGGCCGGGAAACTCGGCCAATCGTCGCGGCTGATTTTGCGCACCGGGCGTTCGCGCTAGAATTCCCCGCGATCCCCACGCAACTCAGGTGCTTCCTTCTCGAATCGTTGCGAAATAATGAACAACTCTTTACATCACTTCACGATGCATCAGGACGACCGGGTGATGCGCCGCGAGCGCCGCCTGCTCGTGCTGCTCGGTTTGGTCAGTCTCGGTCTCGTCGGCGGTGCGCTGTATCTGCAGTTCTTCCATAACGAAGATCCCTGCCCGCTTTGCATCATCCAGCGCTATTTCTTCGTGCTGATCGCGATCTTCGCGTTTCTCGGCGCGGCATTCCGCAACTGGCGCGGCATCGCGCTTTTAGAGACGCTGGTCGCGATTTCGGCGCTCGGCGGTCTCATCACCGCGATTCGCCACGTCTATGTGCAGTCGCATCCCGGCTTCAGTTGCGGCTTCGACGCGCTGCAACCGATCGTCGACGGCCTGCCGCCCGCAAGCTGGCTGCCGCAAGTGTTCAAGGTCGCCGGTCTGTGCGAAACGCCGTATCCGCCGATCCTCGGACTCTCGCTGCCGCAGTGGTCGCTGATCGCGTTCGCGCTGATCTTCGTGCTCGTCGCGGCCAGCCTGCGATTCAAGCGCAAACTGCGCTCGACCGTCCGGTAATGTGTTCCGGGCGGCCGTCCGCGCCGCCCGTCCTTCCCCGCTTCATCGCGCTTTGCGCGCTTTCTCGTTCCCGCATCAGCGCATCCGCATAATCTTGATACGTCTGCCGCAATGTTTTTGAGATATTGCGGTGTTAAGGTCGTGTCTGGATGGCGATCTACGTGCGCGCAGTCCGCTTCGCTCAAAGGCAACCGGTTTTTTTCACGGTAACGCATGAAACGAACGGAAACCGCGTAACGCGCGCCCGGTCCGCAATGTCTTCCTGAATCATGACAACGCAAACCATCCGCTTCCCTTCGGCTCTGCGCCCTATTCCTATGCGCTCGCACGCGTTTGCGTGTGCGCGCTTTTCCCGCTTTTCTCTCGCTGGCCGATGGGATGTCCATCGCCCGGTAAACTAGCGTCTGCGACGACGCAAATCCGCGCAAACCCAGCACAAAGCCGATCACTTCCGGAGCTCACTCGATGCAAGTTTGGCTGAACGACCTGCAACACCTGCTCGCGCACGGCGACGCCGTCGTGCTCGTGACGGTCGCGCGTGTCGAAGGCTCCGCGCCGCGCGAGCCGGGCACGAAGATGATCGTCACCCGCGAGGACGCGCGCTACACGATCGGCGGCGGCCATCTGGAATGGAAGGCCATCGAAACCGCACGGCAAGTGCTGAAGGACGGCATGCGCAGCCCGCGCATGCGCAGACTCGAGCGTTTCGCGCTCGGCCCGAGCCTCGGCCAGTGCTGCGGCGGCGCCGTCGTGCTCGCATTCGAGCGGCTCGACGTCGCGGATCTGAACTGGGTGACGACGCTCGGCAAGCGCACCGCGCAAGGTTTATCGACCGTGCGCAGCGTTTCCTTCGCGCCGGATCCCGAGCTTCGCGATGCGGTGATGCTCTCCGATCCCGAACCGGGCGCGACCGACGCCGACTGCCTGCTGTGGGACGGCGCCGGTTTCGACGAGCGCGGCGCGCTTTTGACCGAGACCATCGCACCGAACGACTTTCAGGTCGTGCTGTTCGGCGCGGGCCATGTCGGGGCAGCGCTCGTGCGCGTGCTCGCGACGCTGCCGTGTCACGTGACCTGGGTGGACGAGCGCGATGCGGCATTTCCCGCACCGCAGTTCGTGCCCGATAACGTGACGATCGAGCCGACCGACGCGCCCGACGAAGCTGTCGATAATGCGCCGCCCAACGCGTACTTCATCGTGATGACGCACAACCACACGGTGGATCTCGCGCTGGCCGAATGCATCCTGCGGCGCGGCGACTTTGCGTTCTTCGGCATGATCGGCTCGTTCACGAAGAAGAAGCAGTTCGAGCATCGGCTCGCGGCGCGCGGCATCGACCCGGCGCGCATCGCGCGGATGGTGTGTCCGATCGGCATCGACGGCATCGTCGACAAAGCGCCCGAAGTGATCGCCGTTGCAGCGGCAGCCCAACTGCTGCAGGCGGTCGAAGCCAACGCTTCGAGCCATGCGTCGTCGCAACAGACCGCCTGACCCACAGGCGAACTTGTAGCCCCAAAACTCAAAAGCCCAAATGAATCCCACACTCGCCGACAAGATTGCGCACGCGCCGAAAGCCGAGTTGCATATCCATATCGAAGGGTCGCTAGAGCCGGAACTGATCTTCGCGCTCGCGAAGCGCAATAACGTGAAGCTCGCGTACGACTCGATCGATGCGCTTCGCGCGGCTTACGCGTTCACCGACTTGCAGTCGTTTCTCGACATCTACTATGCGGGCGCGAGCGTGCTGCTCACGGAGCAGGATTTCTACGACATGACGATGGCCTACGTCGAACGCGCACTCGCGGATCACGTCGTGCATGCGGAAATCTTCTTCGATCCGCAAACGCACACGGAACGCGGCGTGCCGATCGAAACGGTCGTCGCGGGCATCGACGCCGCGCTCGCGGAAGGCGAAAAGCGCGGCTTGTCGAGCAAGCTGATTCTCTGCTTCCTGCGCCATCTGTCCGAAGACGACGCGCTCGCCACCTTCGACAGCGCGTTGCCGCTGTTCGACAAGTACGCGCATCGGCTGATCGGCGTCGGGCTGGATTCGTCGGAACGCGGCCATCCGCCGTCGAAATTCGAGCGCGTGTTCGCGAAAGCGCGCGAACGCGGTCTGAAGCTCGTCGCGCATGCGGGCGAAGAAGGACCGCCGTCGTATGTCTACGAAGCGCTCGATCTGCTGAAAGTGGATCGCGTCGATCACGGCGTGCGCAGCATCGAGGACGCGGCGCTCGTCGCGCGTCTCGCCGATGCGCGCATCGCATTGACGGTGTGCCCGCTCTCGAACATCAAGCTCTGCGTATTCGACGACATGACGAAGCACACGCTGAAGGATCTGCTCGATCAGGGCGTCGCGGTGATGATCAATTCCGACGATCCGGCGTACTTCGGCGGCTACGTCAACGCGAATTACTTCGCGATCGTCGATGCGTTGAAGCTCACCGATCACGAGGTCTACACGCTGCTGAAAAACAGCCTCGAAGCCTCGTTCGTCACCGAAGAAGAACGCGACGCGATGGTCGCGCGCCTGGATCAGCACTGGAAGCAGTAAGCAAGCACGATGGAAACAACCGCAACAACACAACAAGACAGCACCGCGCTCGAACGATTCTTCGGCATTCGCGCGGCCGGCTCGCGCACGAAGACGGAAATCGTCGCGGGCATCACGACGTTCCTCACGGCGATGTACATCATCGTCGTCAATCCGGGCATTTTGTCGGCGGCGGGCGTGCCGTTTCCGGCGGCGCTCACCGCCACGGTCATCGTCAGCTTTCTCGGCAGCTGCGCGATGGGCCTGTATGCGCGCAATCCGGTGCTCGTCGCGCCCGGCATGGGCATGAACGCGCTTTTTGCGTTCGTCATGGTTCACGGCGGCAAGATGCCGTGGCAGACCGCGCTCGGCTGCGTGTTCTGGTCCGGCGTGATCTTCGCGATTCTCGCGGCGTTCAACGCGCGCAAGCTCGTCGTCGATGCGATTCCCGCGAATCTGCGGCACGCGGTCTCGTGCGGCATCGGACTCTTCATCAGCCTGATCGGGCTCGTGAACGCGAAGTTCGTCGTCGGCGATCCGGTGACGATCGTGCATTCGGCGTCGCTCAATCCGGTGGTCGTCACGTTTCTGATCGGCCTCGCCGTCACGACGATTCTCGTCGCGCGCAAGGTCACGGGCGCGCTGATGCTCGGCATCGTGTTCACGACGATCATCGCGATTCCGATCGGCCGCTTCTACGGCGACGGCACCGCGTACTGGCCCGCCGCCATCGCCACGAAAACGCTCGTCAACTGGAACGGCCTCTTCGCCGCGCCGGACTTTTCGGCGCTCGGGCAGCTCGATCTGATGGGCTCGCTGAAGGTCATCTACTGGCCGTTCATCTTCGTGATGCTGTTCACGTCGTTCTTCGACGCGCTGTCCACGTTCATGGCGATTTCGGAAGCCGGCAAGCTCTACGACAAGGACGGCAATCCGCGCAACATCCGCCAATCGATGATGGTCGACTCCTTCTCCGCGCTCATTTCCGCGCCGCTCGGCACGAGCCCGGCGAACGCGTACATCGAATCGGCGGCGGGCATTTCGGCGGGCGGACGCACGGGTCTCGTCGCGGTCGTCGCCGGATTGTGCTTCCTGCCGTTCCTGTTCCTTTCGCCGCTCCTGTCGCTCGTGCCGGCGATCGCGACCGCGCCCGCGCTCGTGCTCGTCGGCGTGTTCATGATGGAAGCGATCACGAAGATCGAATGGCATCGCTTCGACGAAGCCATTCCCGCGTTCCTCGCGATGATCCTGATCCCGCTGACGTACTCGATCACCGATGGCGTCGCGTACGGCTTTCTCGCGTTCGTCGTGCTGAAGTCGGCGACCGGGCGCGCGCGTGAGATCAAGCCGGCGATGTGGATCATCGCGGCTTTCTCGTTAGTCCTGCTTTCGCAGCTTTGAACATCAGATACGGAGACGTTGCACCATGACTCAGACCGCCTACCGCGCCCAATTGCTGACCTTTCGCGAGGACCCCGCGCATGCCGCCGACGGCGCGGTGTACGAGGCCGATGGCCTCCTCGTCGTCGATGACGGCAATGTGGTCGCGGCAGGCGCGTATGCGTCGCTGCGCGACACGCTCGCCGCCGACGCGACCGTCCACACGATGCGCGACAAGCTGATCGTGCCGGGTTTCATCGACTCGCACATCCACTATCCGCAGACGGACATGATCGCGTCGCCCGCGCCGGGCCTTTTGCCGTGGCTCAACACGTACACGTTTCCGACCGAGCGCGGCTTCGAGAATCCCGCCGTGGCGCGCGAGACGGCGAGCTTTTTCATCGACGAGCTGCTCGCGTGCGGCACGACGACCGCGCTCGTCTACTGCACGGTTCACAAGCAATCCGCCGATGCGTTCTTCACTGAAAGCGAAGCGCGCGGCACGCGCATGATCGCGGGCAAGGTGCTGATGGACCGCAACTGCCCCGAGTTTCTGCGCGACACGGCGCAATCCGGCTACGACGACAGCGCCGAACTCATCGCGCGCTGGCACGGGCGCGGCCGTCAGCAGTACGCGCTGACGCCGCGTTTCGCGCCGACATCGACAGAAGCGCAGCTCGAAGCATGCGGCGTGCTCGCGCAGAAGCACAACGACGTGTTCATCCAGACGCACGTCGCGGAAAACGCCGACGAGATCAAATGGGTCGAGAGCCTGTTTCCGGGACATCGCAGCTATCTCGACATTTACGATCACTACGGCTTGCTGCGTCGCCGCGCGGTGTACGGCCACTGCATCCATCTCGACGACAAGGACCGCGCGCGCATGGCGGAAACGGGCTCGGTTGCATCGCACTGCCCGACTTCGAACCTCTT
>Ga0182736_1000579_pt1 | contig 52575 bp, 49 predicted proteins | sample eDN5th30CKraftBY_FD_128882 | JGI IMG/M metagenome (GOLD analysis project Ga0182736, IMG submission 128882) | Enriched backyard soil microbial communities from Emeryville, California, USA - eDNA 5th pass 30_C Kraft BY (version 2) (version 2) | ecosystem: Environmental > Terrestrial > Soil >... | reverse complement strand
CCGTCCATCTGGTCGGGCCTGGCCGCGGCCAGGTTCCACGATGTTCTGGACCGCTGGAACGTCGAATCGCTGAGATTGCACCACGCCTTGGCACGCATCGCCGAGACCATCCGCCTCAACGAGCGCGCCCTGCGGGAGGTGGCCGAGACCCACTCGCACCGCATCGCCGCCGCCGGCGACCGCATCTGAGGGGCAGCCGTGGACACCGCACTGTCGTACAACTTCGAGGAGATCGAATACGCCGTCCGTCAGGAGATCCACTCCACGGGCAGCCGGCTCAACGGCGCGCTCGAACAACTGCGGTCGCAGATCGCACCGTTGCAGCAGGTGTGGACGCGGGAGGCGGCCGGTGCCTACCACGCCGAGCAGCTCAGGTGGCAGCACGCCGTCGACGCGCTCAACCAGATCCTGTTCGACCTGGGCAACGCGGTGCGTGACGGCGCGGCAGACGTCGCCGACGCCGACCGTCGGGCCGCGGGGGCTTGGGGGAGGTAGGAGAGGCCGCCCCCGAAGACGGTGTGGCCCCGATGGATGAAGAGCCGTCGGGGCCACACCGGTGTGTCTACCGGCGGTGACCGCGTCCGAAGCGGCTGAAGCCCCGTTTTGACCTGCTCGGATTCCCGCCGGTAAGCTGCTCGTTTGGCGTGCGGTGCCGTACCTGGCATAGCGGGTCCTCGGGTCACTGTCGGTCGCCGAGAACCACCCCCCGTCCACGCTGGACCGGCCCCCGGCTCGCCCCGGGATCCGCAGAACCGGGAAGACCCGGCTCGAGGCTCTAAAGAGAGGTAAGCGCTGTGCCCACCTATACGCCGAAGGCGGGTGACACCACGCGGTCGTGGTATGTCATCGACGCCACCGACGTGGTGCTCGGCCGGCTCGCCGTCGCGGCAGCAAACCTGCTGCGCGGCAAGCACAAGCCGACGTTCACGCCGAATGTCGACGGTGGTGACTTCGTCATCGTCATCAACGCCGACAAGGTCGCAATAAGCGGCAACAAACTGCAGAAGAAGATGGCTTACCGCCACTCGGGCTACCCGGGCGGGCTGCGCAAGCGCAGCATCGGCGAGCTGATGGAGACCCGCCCGGACCGCGTCGTGGAGAAGGCGATCCTGGGAATGCTGCCCAAGAACAAGCTCGGTCGTCAGATCAAGACCAAGCTGCGTGTCTACACCGGTCCCCAGCATCCGCACACCGCTCAGCAGCCGGTCCCGTACGAAATCAAGCAGGTGACGCAATGACCGAGACGGCAATCGAAGGTGCCGAGACCACCGAGGCCCCTGAGCCCACCGAGACTGTTGAGGTCGAAGAGACCGTAGAGGTGCAGGCCGAGGCCGCCCAGAGCTACGAGCCCCACGACCTGGGCCGTCCCATCCAGACCGTCGGCCGCCGCAAAGAGGCCGTGGTGCGGGTGCGGCTGGTGCCCGGCACCGGCAAGTTCAACCTGGACGGGCGGACCCTGGAGGCCTACTTCCCGAACAAGGTGCACCAGCAGCTGATCAAGGCCCCGCTGGTCACCGTCGACCGCCTGGACAGCTTCGACGTCTACGCCCACCTCGACGGCGGCGGACCCTCCGGGCAGGCCGGCGCGTTGCGGCTGGCGCTGGCCCGCGCCCTGATCCTGGTGCAGCCGGAGGACCGGCCGGCACTGAAGAAGGCCGGCTTCTTGACCCGGGACCCGCGGGCCACCGAGCGCAAGAAGTACGGCCTGAAGAAGGCCCGCAAGGCGCCTCAGTACAGCAAGCGCTGATCGTTCTGGCAGCGAGCTGGGGGTACCCCCCGCTTGCGGGGGTGCGTGGAACCGGTCCGACACCGGCGTGTCGGACCGGGATCACGCACGCTCGCGGCGATAAAGGATAGTTATGGGTCGACTTTTCGGTACCGACGGCGTCCGCGGGGTCGCCAACCGCGAATTGACCGCGGAACTGGCCGTTGCGCTGGGCAGTGCGGCGGCCCAGCGGCTGTCCACCGGCAGCGAGCGCCGGGTGGCCGTGGTCGGTCGTGACCCGCGGGCCAGCGGCGAGATGCTCGAAGCCGCGGTCATCGCCGGGCTGACCAGCCAAGGCGTGGACGCCCTGCGGGCCGGCGTGCTGCCTACCCCGGCGGTGGCCTATCTGACCGGCGCCTATGAAGCCGACTTCGGGGTGATGATCTCCGCATCGCACAACCCGATGCCCGATAACGGCATCAAGTTCTTCGGTCCGGGCGGTCACAAACTCGACGACGCCACCGAGGACCAGATCGAGGATCTGGTCGCGGCCGGGCCGGGGTTGCGACCGGTCGGCGCCGGGCTGGGCCGGGTGGTGGACGCCAAAGACGCCCTGGACTGCTATCTGCGCCACCTCGGCGAAACCAACCGGACCCGGCTGGACGGGCTGACCGTGGTGGTGGACTGCGCCCACGGCGCGGCTTCCGAGGCCGCGCCGCGCGCTTACCGGGCCGCCGGCGCCACCGTGATCACGATCAACTCCGACCCCGACGGGCTCAACATCAACGACGGCTGCGGCTCGACGCACCTGGAACCGTTGCGTGCGGCGGTGCTCGAGCACGGCGCGGATCTGGGCCTGGCCCACGACGGCGACGCCGACCGCTGCCTGGCCGTCGACGCCGCCGGTGACATCGTCGACGGCGACGCCATCATGGTCGTGCTGGCCCTGGCCATGCGCGAAGCCGGTGAACTTGCCGGCGACACTCTGGTGGCGACCGTGATGAGCAACCTCGGGCTGCACCTGGCGATGCGCGAGGCGGGCGTCGAGGTGCGCACCACCGACGTCGGCGACCGCTACGTGCTGGAGCAGCTGCGGGCCGGGGGGTTCACCCTCGGCGGTGAGCAGTCCGGCCACATCGTGCTGCCCCAACTGGCCACCACCGGTGACGGCATCATCACCGGTCTGCGGCTGATGGCGCGGATGGCGCAAACCGGCACGCCGCTGGCCGTCCTGGCCTCGGCGATGCGCACCCTGCCGCAGGTGCTGATCAACGTCGAGGTCACCGACAAGGCCGAGGCGGTGGGCCGACTAGCGGTGCGCACCGCGGTGCGGCGCGCCGAAGAAGAACTCGGCGACACCGGCCGGATCCTGTTGCGGCCCTCGGGAACCGAGCAGCTGGTCCGCGTCATGGTGGAAGCCGCCGACGAGGACACCGCGCGCCAGATCGCGCTCAGCGTCGCCGAAACCGTGCGCACCCGCTGATCTGCCTCCGGCGCCTGGGGTCGGCGGCGATCTTTCGCGCCGCGGAACCGCTGGGGCGCGCGCAGCGTCCTACCCGGTATGGGACGACAACAGCTGTACCTCGACGCCGCCGCGCTGCGCTCGGTGGCGGACTGCTTCGAAGCCACTTCGGCAGATCTCGATACCGCCATCCGAATCCGGCTGGGTGCCTTGAGGTTCGACGGTAGCCTCGCCGGGCGTGACCACGTCGCGGCGGGCGAGGCGCTGCGGCGTGCGCTGGACGGCTTTGCACCGCAACTGACGAGCTGGTCGCGGGCCAGCACCGAGATCGCCGCGGTGCTGCGGGCCGGGCTGGAGCGGTACCGGAGCGCCGAGTCGTTCGCGGCGGATCGGGTCGGTTGAGGTGGCCCCGCGCTACGACGTGGCGGGCCGGCTGGCCGAAGGTCGAGATGCGGTGGCGCACACCCAGACCTACGTCTCGGCCGGTAGCCGACTGGGCTATCGCCATCCGGATCTGACCGGCTACGCCGGGCAGCTGTTCGACCGCTACGACAGTGAAGCAGGTTTGGATCTGCAGCTGCTCGACAGCGATTGTGCGGCGCTGGGGGCGTTGGCCGAGGCCGCCGATGATGTGCTGCGCCGCCAGCGCGGGCAGCTGGTCGAGCTGGCTGCGGCGTGGCGCGGGCCGGGCGCCGATGCCGCGGCGGAGTTTCTGCGCCGGCACTGCGAGGCCGGTGCGCAGTTGGGCGCCCGCCTGCGCGAGACCGCCGCCGGATGCACCGGGCTGCGCGATGAGCTGTGGCAGCTGGTCGACGCCAAGGTGGCGACCGTGCTGGCGGTCGACGAACGGGTGGGCGCTCAGCGCCCGGCGTGGCTGGCCGCCGCGAGTGCGGTGAGCTCCGGCGCCGGCGACAAACACGCCGCCGAGGTGATCGAGAAGCAGGTGATCCCGTACGTGGACAACGACATTCGGGGCGAATGGGTGCCGGCGGTGCGATCCGCGCACGACCGGGTGGCGGCGGCCTATCGGGCGGCAGCCGCGGCGGTCGGTCCCGGCGCCGGGGCGGTCTTCGCGACCCCGGGTGAACTCGGGCCGGTCTGGCGATCCGATGAGGCAGCGCCGGTGGCGCCGATGGGCCCGGACGCCGTTGCCCCGCCGGCGGCGGCGCAGCGTCTCGTGGCCGCAGCGCCGGAGCTGCCCGGCGAAGACTCGGGTGCGGCGCTGCCGGTGCAACCCGCGCCGGCCGACGACGTGGCGCCGGCCGATCTCGGGCTGCCGTCCGGCCTGGGACTGCCCGGTGATCTGGGCCTGCCCGGGGGAGGGCTGCCGGCCGGGGGCGGTGGCCTTGGCGGACTGGGCGGACTGGGCGGGCTCATTCCGCGGCTGGCCGACGCCTTGGGTGCCCCCCGGGGCGAGCCGTACAACGACGCCGAGCCGCTCGGAGTCGATGAGCGTGGCGGCGACGCCCCCGCGGACTCCTGGGGCCCCGACGACGCTGACCCCGAATCGGTGGTCGAGACTGCCGGGGACGTTGATGCCGAGGAACCCGAACCCGGCGATCCCGAGACGGTCGACGAAGCCGAGGCGACCGCCGACACCGAACCGGTGCCGGCGGTCGAGAACACCGGTCGCGAGCAGGAGCCCGAACCCGTCCCCGAGCCGGCGCCCGACCTCCCGGCGAAGACCCCCTGCGAGACCGCTGCGGAGGAATTACCGCAGGTGGGGCGGTGAAAAAAATGAGAAGAGCATGGCCGCACAGAACGCCACGCCCGGGGCCCGCGCCGGATCAACCCGCTGAACCCGGGCTGAGCCTCACTCAGCCCTGGCGGCTGCCCCAGGTCTGCAGCGCCGAAGCGATTTTCGCGGCCGCCTCCAGCTGCTCCAGCGACAACTCGTCGGCCGGGTCACGCCGCCATTCGGCGACGACCGCCAGCGCGCCATCGATGAACTGCTGACGGGACTGGCCGCGCTGGATCTTGCCGCTCGACGTGGTGGGCATCGACAGGTGATGCACCAAAACCACAGCGTCGGCGGCGATTCCGTGGTGCGTGGCCACCGCGGTCCGGATCCTGTCGATGACGCCGTTCAGGTCGGTCTCGCCGGCCTGTGCACCGTCGAGTTCGTGGACGATGACCAGCTGCTCGATGCCGCCCGGTGGGGCATCGGTGGCGAACACCGCGCCCCGGCCGGCCACCAGCACCGGGTCGCACTCCTGCACGGTGAACTCGATGTCGTTGGGGTAGTAGCGGTGCCCGTCGACCACGACCAGGTCCTTGCAGCGGCCCGTGATGAAAAGCTCACCGGCGCACAGGAACCCGTAATCACCCGTGCGCAGGAACGGCCCGCGGTCGGGGTCGCCCGGCGTCGCCAGCCGGGCCTCGAATGTCTGCGCGGTCTCCTCGGGCCTGTTCCAGTAACCGAGGGCGACGTTGGGTCCTGCGACCCAGATCTCGCCGACCTCGTCAGGCCCGCAGGGCCGGCGGGTCACCGGATCGACGATCGCGACGTCGGACTGGCGCGGTTGACCGCACCCCACGAACGTCGCGGCGGCAGGATCATCGGGTGCGATGTCGACGATGCGGTCCTCGGCCAGCGCTGCCCGATCGACATAGCGCACCCCGGGCATCCCGGTGGGGCACCCGCCCGACGCCAGCAGGGTGACTTCGGCCAGCCCGTACACCGGGTAGCAGGATGAGATCTGGAAATTCGCCGGGGCAAAGGCGTCGGCGAACGCCGCCAGCGACGTGGCACGCACCGGCTCGGCGCCGTTCATGGCGACGGTCATGCAGGAAAGATCCAGTGCGGCACGCTCTTCCGGCGTACTGGTCTCCACGCACCGGTCGTAGGCGAAGTTGGGGGCGGCGGTGATGACGCCGCGATGCCGCGACACCAGTTCCAGCCAGCGCATCGGGCGTTTGATGAACGCGGTCGGCGACATCAGCGCCGTGCTGGCCCCGATGTAGACCATGGACAGGATCGCGCCGACCAGACCCATGTCATGGTGCGGCGGCAGCCAGAAGACGCCCCTGGCGTTCTCGTCGCCGTTCCAGACCTGACGGATGGCGTCGACGTTGTGCAGCATGTTGCCGTGGCTCAGCAGCACACCCTTGGGCGAGCGGGTCGAGCCCGAGGTGTACTGGATGGCCGCCGGGGAGTCGGTGTGAATCACGGGGGCCACCCACGCCTCGGCGTCTGCCGGTTCGGCGTCGGTGAAGAACCACTGCTCGGGTTCCCCGGCGATGCCGGCGACCGCGGCCCGCGTAGCCCGCTGGGTCTCGGTGGCGGTGAGCGCGAAGCGTGCCTGGGCGTCGGGGACGACGACCTGCAGGCGCGGCGCCAGCTTCTGGTGCACGGGAACCGCGACGGCGCCGGCGTAGAGGCATCCGAAGAACCCGGCGATGAAGTCCAGGCCCGGGCGCACCAGCACCAGAACGCGCTCCCCGACGACGTCGTGGCGCTGCAGGTTCGCCGCGATCGCGCGGGCCCGGCGGTCCAACTCGCGGAAGCTCAGCTCACTGCGGTCCTCGTCGTCGCCGTTGTAGGAGAAGCTGAAGGCCAACTTGTCCCCGAACCGCTCGGCTTGCCGTTGCAGCAGCTCAACCATCGTTTCTGCGGTGGGTGTCGTCACCGTCGGCGTGAAGTCCATGGCCCTATCTTGGCCCGGGGAGTGTCCTGGGCCACACCCGGCCCGCATGCGGCCGCTTCTGCGGGTCAGGCCGGCACCAGTGCGCACAGCTCCTGCACATAGCGCAGCGCTTCGGCCGGCTCGTTGGCCAGGGCACCGACCAGCAGCGTCGTCACGCCCGCCTCGGCTAGCGCGGCGATCCGCTCGGCGATGAATCCGCGCGGCCCGATCAAGGAGGTGTGGCGCACCAGCTCGTCGGGGACGGCGTCGATCGCCTCGGTCTTGCGCCCGGACAGGTAGAGCTCCTGGATGCGGTCGGCCACCTCGCCGAAGCCGTATCGGGTGGCCAGATTGTGGTAGAAATTGCGGCCCTTGGCACCCATCCCGCCGATGTAGAGCGCCAGTTGCGGTTTCGCCCAGGCCAGACGGTCCTCGACGTCATCGCCGATGGCCAGCGATGCGCCCACCATGACGTCCAGCGGGCCCAGCGCCGGATCCCGTTTGGCCGCGCCGGCCCGCAGCGCGTCACCCCAGACCTCGGCGGCGCGCTCCGGGTAGTAAAAGACTGGTTGCCAGCCCTCGGCGATCTCGGCGGTCAGCTCGACGTTCTTCGGGCCCAGCGAAGCGATGGAGATCGGGATCCGTTCGCGCACCGGGTGGTTGATCAGCTGCAACGGCTTGCCCAGCCCCGTGCCGCGGTCTGCCGGCAGCGGCAGCTGATAGTGCTTGCCGTCATAGCTCACCCGCTCGCGGCGCCACACCGCGCGGCAGATCTCCACCACCTCACGGGTGCGCCCCAGCGGGGCGTCGAACGGCACGCCGTGGAAGCCCTCCACCACCTGCGGCCCGGAGGTGCCGATACCCAGCCGGAACCGGCCGTCGGAGACGAAGTCCAGACCCGCGGCCGTCATCGCCAGCAGGGCGGGGGTGCGGGTGTAGATCGGCAGGACCCCCGAGACGAGCTCTATGCGGGAGGTCTTGGCCGCCAGGTAGCCCAGCTGACTGACCGCGTCGAACGAATACGCCTCGGCCACCGCGACCACGTCGATGCCGGCCCGTTCCAGCTCGACGACCTGTTCGGCCGCCTCTTTGAATCCACCGGAATAGGACAGCTGTACACCGATGCGCATCTATGACACATACCAGTATCGATACGTGAACAGGGTTACAAAAGTACACAGCTTTCCACTAGATTCTCAGGCCGCGCATACCCAAGCGATCGCTGGCAGGAGTCGAGGCGCTGCGACCTGTGGAGATAAGCCAGAAATATTTGACGAAGGTGCTTGTGTCTTAGCTACTTCACGGTTAGTGTTCTGCATCACATCAGTAAATAAGCGTGATTTTCAGGAACAACACGGCAGCGCCTGACTCCCTGAGGCGCTCGCCGAGGGCGGCACCTCACAAAAGGAGATGGCTGTGCAGCAAACCCTTCGCCCCTACGTCACCGCCGGTATCGCGATCGTCGGCTCCGGCCTGATCGCCGCCACCCCGGTGGTGACCCCGATGGCAGATGTTCCCACCCTCCGAGATGTCGCACTCACCGCCGACGGCGGCCTGCCCGACCTGCTGGCGCCGTGGACGGCGGTGTTCAACCAGGCGTCGGAAAACCTCTCCACCCTCTCCCAGAACTTCTTCCTGGCGCCTTGGGTGGGCCTTCAGCAGATGCTGGCCAACCAGGGCAACTTGTGGCAGCAGATCCTCGACGACCCCTCGACGATCCCGGCCGTCATGCAACAGTTCCAGCACAACCTCGACGCGGTGATGACCGGCTACACGCTGATCAACGCCAGCGGCGGCGCGGACATCAACGAAGGCTTCACCGGCACGATCGGCCAGGTCATTCTGCACACCATCAGCGGTACGGACATCAACAGTCCCACGCCGGCCTTCGGCCACGACCTGCTCTTCGCGCTGCTACCGCAGTTCCTGCCGGCCGACCAGTCCGACCTGCTCACGCCGATCATCAATTTCCTGGCTTCGCCGCTGAGCGGCATCATCATGGGCCAGCTCGGACCGATGATCGCCCCCTGGGTCGCGATGATGAACGCCATCCAAGACGGCGACAGCTTCAACCAGATCATGGCCAGCTGGACGGACGGCTACCTCAACGGCGCCACCCTCAACTTGGATAGCCTCATCCCGCTGATCGAGCAATCGGGTCTGCTGCCGATGCCACCCGGCACCATCACCCATCTGGAGTTCGCCTTCGGCGGCCTGCTCACCCCCGGCGATGTCGCCTCGGGTCCGTGGGAGGTGGCCGGCGAGAACGGCGACATCGTGGCGTCGGTGCCCGCAGTGGGCGGCTCGATCTTCAACAGCCTGGGTCTGGACCTCAATGCTGAGGCGCTCCTGGGTCTTCCGCTCCAGATCAGCATCGCCGGCCAAGGAGTCGGTCCGATCGCCGCCATGGAGGCCTGGTCTCAGACGGTGGGAACCCTGCTGGGCTCGGGGTGGGACGGCAAGGACCCGATCGTGGTCACCCCGCCGGGTGCAGGCATCGACTTCCCGACCGTTCCCGACGGCTTGTTCGACGACGGTGGCGCCGGGGACGCGGCGGCCAGCGACTGGTTCACCGATCTGATCGCGGCGCTCGGTAGCTGACCGAGAGCCCCAGCGCCTTCGAAATCTGACCCGACAACCTTCACAACTGCTTTACAGAACCGCTTCACAGGAGAGGTGTTCGCAAATGAGTCGTCGTCACAGCAGCAGCCGGCCTGACAGCACCGGAGCGCGGTACCGCAGTCTGATCGGCACCACCAGCGCGGTGGGCGCATTCCTAGCCTTCGGGATGGCCCCGTTGGCCGCGGCGCCCGCCGCATACGCCGATGTCGATTTCGACTTCGGTGACATCTTCGGCGACCTGGTCAGCTCCTGGTCCTCGAGCGACGTCGGTGGCGCCGCGGCCACCTGGGACCTCGATGCGTTGTTCGGCGGCTCGGGCAGCGCGGCCGGCGACGCATTCTCGTGGACCGGGATCATGGACCAGTGGTTCTACGAGCCGCTGCACAACATGGCGCAACTCTGGATCACCAGTCCGCTCGGCATGTCGATCGACGGAATGATCAATGACTGGTCCGGCCTGTACCTGATCGGCAACGGTGTCGACGGCACCGCCGACAGTCCCGACGGTGGCGACGGCGGACTGTGGTTCGGCGACGGCGGCGACGGTTGGAGCAGTGACACGGCCGGTGTGGTCGGCGGTGACGGCGGCTCGGCGCTCGGGTTCTTGGGTAACGGCGGCGATGGCGGTGCCGGCGGTGCCGGTGCGGCCGGCGGCGACGGCGGTGCCGGCGGCTGGTGGATGGGCAACGGCGGCAACGGCGGTGCCGGCGGTGCTGCGACCGCTGAAGGCGGTGCTGGCGGTGCCGGCGGTGACGGCGGCGCCGCTGCGGCCTGGTTCTTCGGCAACGGCGGTGCCGGCGGGGCCGGCGGTGCCGGAATGGATGGTGCCGCGGGCACCTTCGCCAATGGCGGCACAGGGATAGGTCAGACCGGCGGGGCCGGCGGCACCGGCGGCGCAGGCGGCCGCAGCGGCTACATGTTCGGTGACGGCGGCAAGGGCGGCGCCGGCGGCGCGGCCGGCAACGGCGGTGACGGCGTGACTGGCGACGCCAACGGCGCGAACGGCGGCGGCGGGGGCCAGGGTGGAAACGGTGGCGCTGGCGGCGCCCGCGGCTCCGACTACTACGCCGGCTCGTTCTACGGCAGCGCCGGGGCGGCCGGCGACGGCGCGGATGGCGGCAACGGCGGCAACGGCGGTGACGCGGCCACGGACGTCAACGGTGGCTACATCGGGATCGGCGGTAACGGCGGCGTCGGCGGTGACGCCGGTAGCGGTGGCACCGGCGGAAGCGGCGGAACCGGCGGTAACGGCGGTGACGGCACCGGTGTGAACCCGACCAACCCGGACGCCCCCTTCGGAACCGGCGGAGCGGGAGGCAGGGGTGGCGCCGGCGGGGACTCGCTGGGCGCTAGCGCCGGCGGTAACGGCGGTGACGGGGGTACCGGCGGCCTGGGTGTGCTGGGCCGCGGCGGCGTGGGTGGCGCCGGCGGTACTGGCGGTGAGAGCGAGAGCGGCACCGGCGGAACCGGCGGCACCGGCGGCCTCGGCGGTAACGGCGGCCTTGGCGACAACACGGTGGCTACCACCGGCGGCAACGGCGGCAGCGGCGGCGCCGGCGGCTCCAGCACCAGCGGCAACGGTGGCGCCGGTGGCGCAGCCGGCAACGGCGGCGACGGGACCCTGCGCGGTGGCAACGGCGGCGCCGGCGGTCGTGGCGGCGGCAGCACCAGCGGAAACGGTGGCGACGGTGCCGACGGTGGCGGCGCGGGTGAGGGCCTGGGCTGGAGCGACGGCACCACCACCTGGAGCATCGGCGGCAACGGTGGCTCCGGCGGTGCCGGTGGCGCCAGCACCAGCGGCGCCGGCGGCAACGGCGGTGCGGGTTCGGCCGGTGCCGACGGCGCGACCGGCACGGGTGTGGTCAGCGCGGGCGGCAACGGCGGCTTCGGCGGGACGGGTGGTAGCAGCAGCGGTGGAACGACCGGGACCGGCGGTGATGGGGGTGCCGGTGGCGACGGCACCGCATCCGGCGGCAACGGCGGTCGCGGTGGTTCCGGTGGTCCCGGGTTCATGGGCATTGGAACCAGCCCTAGCGGAGGTGCTGGCGGCAACGGTGGCGCCGGCGGTGACAGCGGTGGCGTCGCAACCCCGGCGGACGGGCCGATCACGGGCCCAAGCCACGCCGGTACCGGCGGGGCCGGTGGCGACGGCGGCCAATCGACTGCTGATGGGGTTGGCGGTGACGGCGGTACCGGCGGGGCCGGTGGCAATGCCGCCGGGGACGTCGACGGCGGCACCGGAGGTGAAGGTGGTGCGGGCGGTAACGCGGGCACTCCGGGCACCGGTGGTGATGGCGGCGCCGGCGGCGCGGCGGTCAACGGCACCGGCGGCACCGGCGGGGCCGGCGGGACCGGCGGCAACGGCGACTCTGGTGCCCTGGGCTCGAGCGGTATCCCCAACCCGGTGCTCGGCGGGGATAACGGTCCCGGCGGTGACGGTGGCGACGGCTCGGATGGGGGTGCCGGCGGTACCGGCGGAAGCGGCGGTACCTCCACCAACGGCACCGGCGGCAACGGTGGCGTCGGTGGCACCGGCGGTAACGGTGGCGCCGGCGGCAACGGCGGACCCGGTGGCACCAACCCCGACACCGGCGACGGCTATGACGGCGGCGACGGCGGCAACGGCGGTGACGGCGGTACCGGTGGCAACGGCGGCGCCCACGGCACCGGCGGGGCCGGCAACGGCACCGGTGGTGCGGCCGGTGACGGCGGTGGCGGCGGCGCGGCGGGCAGCGGCGGCGCTGGCGGTGCCGCTACCGGCTCCGGTACGCCCGGCCAAGACGGCAGTCCGGGTACCGCCGGCAACGACGGCGCGAACGGTACGCCCGGCACGTAGCCGACTCCGGAAAGCGACCACGGTCGCCGGGTCCACACGGACCCGGCGACCGTGGTCGTTGTGGTGGACCGACTCCGGCCGCGCCGGATACTGCCGCCGGAGCTGGCCGAATCCCTCACCCTGATCAAGGGAGCCCATTTGGCTCCCGAAGCGTAAAAATTTCAGCTGTGTCTAACTTTAGACGTTCTTTCACTAAAGTAGACGCTTGATTGTGGCAGCGTAAGAGAGCGCAAGGCCGGCCGCCGCGCGATCGCTCAAATACCGCAGCTACCTCTAGATATGAGCTGAGTGGGCCGTGTCGCCCCGGGATGCCCGGGATGGTCCCGCCCGGTACCGCGATCCGGTTTAGCCAGAATTACCTTATTGGCTCTCAGTCATGTTTCAGTTATATTCCAAGTGAAGTTAACGCTTAATACCCGAACTGAACTGGAGGAGGCAGCTTGATACACCAACCACTTCGCCCCTACGTCACCGCGGGTGTTGCGGTGCTGGCCGGTGGAATGATCGCGGCGGTCCCCATGACCGCGGCGTCCACCGCCGGGCAATCACCCGCGCTCCGCCTGACCGCCGGTGAAGGCTTCTTGGAGACCTGGCAGAACGTCTTCGACACCGCGTCGGCCAATGCCACGCAACTCGCCAACAACTTCCTGATCGCCCCCGACGTCGGGCTTCAGCAGTTCATCGTCAACCAGCAAGCCCTCTGGGGAGACGTCGTCAACGGCACTACGACGTTCCAGGAAGCGCTTGCCCAGATCCAGGACAACCTGCAGACGCTGGGGTCGGCTCTGACGCTGGACGTCGACACCTCCGACGACGGCGGCAAGGCCATCTTCGACGCGGTGACCCCGCACACCCTCGACGGACTCCGCAGCGTCATCATCACCCTCCTGCCGGGAATGCTGCCGGCCGACTCCGAGATCGACCCCGAGCAGGTGACCGGCATCCTGCAGTTCCTGTCGTCACCGCTGAGCGCCATGTTGATCGGCTCGCTCAGCCCGGGGATCAGCCCCCTGGTGGCGTTGGGCAACAGCATCACCGAGATCTCCGACGCACTGAACGCCGACACCCCGGATTTCGAGGCGGCGTTCAACGCCCTGCTGAACATTCCCGCCAACATGGTCGACGGGTTCCTCAACGGCGCCGACCTGAACCTCGACGCGCTGTTGCCGGCGATCAACGACGCCGGTTTCCTGCCGGAGGGCATGGAGCTCACCGCGCTCGACTTCGCCTTCGGCGGCCTGCTCAGCCCCGGAGTCGCCAGCGGAGCCGGTGACCAGGGCACCTACACCTTTCCCGACGGCACCACGGTGGACCCGGTGGGCGGTTCGCTCTTCAACAACGTGGGCCTGACCCTCACCGGTGTCCCGGTCCTCAACGAATTGACCCTCGGCAGCGTGCCGATCGGCCCGATCGCGGCCATGGAACAGTGGTCGCAGGTCGTCGGGGTGCTGCTCGGCGACAACTGGGACGGTAAGGACGCAGTCCAAACCCCGCCCCTCTTCGGGCTTGACCCGATCGTCATGGACGACGCCGGCTCCGGCGTCGCATCGCTCTTCGGTGACCTGCTGGCCGACATCTAAGCAGAGCGCAACGGCAGCGGCCGTCGGGTCTGACCAGACCCGGCGGCCGCGGCCGTTTCAAGCAACTATTTGAGCAGCGCCGCGATCTTCTCTTCCGGGCTCACCGGCTCCGGCAGGGCCTCGAGCGCCTCGGTATGCGGCAACCGCACCTGCGGGTCGGTGAACTCCCGGTAGGTCTTGTCACCGGCCAGCTGTGCCAGCAGATATCCGGTCAACAGGGCGCGCACCCGCCGCTGGGTGCGCCGATCCGAGGTCGGCAGCCCAAAGAACCCGGTCAGCCGGCGGCCCTGCGGCAGACCGGCCGGCGAGGTCTTGCTGATCACCCGCAGCGTCGCCGCACGCCAGGCATGCGCCAGCTCGACGGCGTTGGAGCGCACCGACTTCGGGTCACCGGGGCTGGCGAACACCAGGCCGGGCACGTCCAGGGTCGCCGCGGGCTGCTCGGCCGGCGGGGTGGTGACCGTCGGGAAAATCGACGCCACCGCTTGCGGTTTCACCGGCGACCCGGCGGCGGCGAACACCGCCGCCGAACCGCCGAAGCCGTGGCCGGCCACGGCGAGTCGGCGGTGGTCGACGCTGATCCGGCCCGGGCCCAACCGGATCTCGGTGGCGATCTCCAGGGCACGGCCCAAGTCGGCGGCCGAGTCCAGCACCGACGGCGCCAACCCGCGCCCGGTGTCCGGGGCCACCGCCACCATGCCCCACGACGCCAGGTGCTCCAGCAGGCCCGCGTAGCGGTCGGCGCCGGTCAGCCAATCGTGGCCGAACGCCACCGCGGGCAACCGGTAGCCCGACGCCGGGGTGTACACCACTCCGGCCAGCCCCGCGTAGGCCAGATCGCCTCGCAGCACGCGGTGCGGGCCGGGTCGGTTCAGTGCGGTGTAAAGACGCTTGATGCTGGCCATCCGATGACGTTAACGCACCGGGGAGCCGAGTCTGAGCGGTCAGCCCTGTCGCGACTTCCAATACTGCAGCGCCACTGCCCGCTGCGCCGCCGCGGCGGTCCGCACCGCCGCCATCGGTTCACCGGCCGCGCTGCCGGCGCGCTGCGCCGCACGCCATTCCGCCAGCACGGTGAACCCGCCGTCGAGGAATCGCTGCCGGGCGGCCTGTCGCTGGATCTTCCCGCTCGAGGTGGTCGGTATCGAGCCCGGTTCGACCAGGGCCACGGCGTGAACTCCGATCCCGTGGTGGCGAATGATCACCGCCTTGATCGTCTCCAATACGGTGGTGAATCCGGCCGCGTCAGCCGACGGGCTCACCTCCTGCACCACCACGAGTTCCTCGCCGTCACCGGGCTTCGGTGCGATCGAGAACGCCGCACCGCGGCCGGACAACAGCGCCGGATGGCTGCCCTGCACCGTCTTCTCGATGTCGTTGGGGTAGTAGTTGTTGCCGCGGATGATGACCAGGTCTTTGCAACGTCCGGTGATGAAGATTTCGCCGGCTCGCAGGAACCCGAGATCACCGGTGCGCAGGTACGGCCCTTCTCCGGTATCGGCCAGGTAAGCGCCGAACGTCTGCTCGGTGTCTTCCGGTTTTCCGCGGTAGCCGCGTGCGACGTTCGGCCCGGAGATCCAGATCTCGCCGACCTGGTCTGCCTCGCGGCGCCGGCGGGTGTCCGGATCGGCGATCACGATCTGTTGACCGCCCCGCGGACGGCCACAACCGACCAGTTCCACGACGCCGGGATCGTCGGCTGCGTCGGTGATCTCCACGACCCGGTCTTCGCCCAGTGCGGTGCGGTCGATATGGCGGACTACCGGCGCGTCGGCGTCCGACCCGCCCGAGACCAGCAGAGTGGCCTCCGCCAAGCCGTACACCGGCAGAAACGCCTCGGGCCGGAAACCCGCCGGCGCGAAGGCCTGCGCGAAGTCGCGCAGGGTGGTGGCCTGCACGGGTTCGGCGCCGTTCATCGCGGTCGACCACTGCGACAGATCCAGCGCCGCACGCTCCTCGGCGGTGCTGCGTTCCACGCACAGCTGGTAGGCGAAGTTGGGTGCGGTGGTCCCGGTGGCGCGGTACCGGGACATGGCCTCCAGCCACCGCATCGGACGCGTGATGAATGCCGCCGGTGACATCAGCACGGTCGTGCAGCCCACGTAGACCATTTCCAGAATGCCGCCGATCAGACCCATGTCGTGGTGCTGCGGTAGCCAATACACGGTGACCGCCTGCTCGTCGCCGCCCCACGCTTCGTGGATCGCGGCCAGGTTGGCCATCAAGTTGGCGTGCGTCAGGACTACTCCCTTGGGGGCCCTGGTCGAGCCCGAGGTGTACTGGAGGGTGGTGGTGGTGTCGGCGTCGATGTCCGGTGGCGTCCAGGAGTCCGGGTCCGCACCGGGCTGCTCCGGGGCCAGCCAGCGCAGCGGCCGCTTCATGAATCCGTCGACCCGCGCCCGGAGCTTGTCCTGGGTCTCGGCGTCCGCCAGGGCGAACCCGGCCCGTGCGTCGGGGGCGACAAGCGCCAACCGGGCGAGCCGATCCTGAACCGGCACGGCAACCGCCCCGGCGTACAGGCAGCCGAAGTAGGCGGCGACGCTGTCCAGACCCGGTCGGCAAACGGTGAGCACCCGGCGGCCCGCGGCGCCCTGCTGTTGCAGGCCGGCGGCGATCGCCCGTGCTCGGCGGTCGAGTTCGGCGTAGGTCAGCCGGGCCTGCTCTTCGGTGCCGTCGGGGGCGAATATGAACGCGGCCTTGTCCCGGTGGCGGTCGGCCTGTCGGCGCAGCAGATCCACCAGGGTGCGCGCGGCGGCTGTGTCCTCGGTGTCCTCTGGCATCTCGTCTCTAGACCGTCGTTTCCTGGTCGCCTCGCCGCGGAATCTCGCGGAATTCCTAACATAACCGCTGGGGCGCCGAAACGGAGCCGGGTCAGGTGCCTTAACTGGTAAAAGGCCGAGAAACTATCCCCAGCGATGTGGACCGAAGGCGCCAAAAGTCCACTTCAACGCCCGATTTTCCGAGATACCCCGGGCAAGTTTCTGGGGAAAATTGGTTGCTACACATATTTTTATCAGGTAATGTGATGGCTACGCCTAATCGCGCCCGCTGCTGCGGACCAGATTTTGAGGAGTTGCTCTGATGAATCCTGCACTGCGACCTTTTGTCACGGCCGGCGTCGCCTTGGTTGGTGCCGGCATGATCATGGTCACCCCGGTGGCGACCCCGCTGCTCGAGGCTTCGGTGGTTCACGACGTAGCCCTGACCGCCGATATTGATTTCACCGGGGCGTGGACTGACGCCTTCAACACCGCGGAAGCGAATTTCACGAGCCTGCAGACCGCGATGCAGGACGCCAACACCGCGCTTAGCGAGGCGTTGAGCAACGCCGATCTGAGCGATCTGAACCTCCAGGAACTGGGTGCCGCCCTGACGTTCCTGGACGGGGACCAGAAGACGTTCCTCAATCCGCTCACCGAGTGGACGCTGAACGGCGCCGGCCCTGATGGGGATGCAACGGTGGACGCCACCCACGCTCTGCTGTATGGGATCTTGACCAACCAGGGCGGCGCCGTCGCCCCTGATCTCTTCCCGGTGATCCCGGAACCCGTTCCGGACATCATCAACTTCTTGTCGTCGCCGTTGGCGGGTGTGCTGATCGGTGCCCTGGGGCCGTCCATTGCGCCATGGGTGGCGTTGTTCAACAGCATCGAAGCCATCAGCGCCAACCTCGGCGGGGACACTCCGGACACCACGGCGGCGCTGCAGGAGCTGGTCAACATCCCGGCGAACATGTTCAACGGCTTACTCAACGGCGCCACGCTCAACCTCGACGCCCTGATCCCGGCCATCACCGAGGCCGACCTGCTGCCGCTGCCGGAGGGTGCCTCGCTCACTTCGCTGAGCTTCGCCTTCGGCGGGTTGTTGACGCCGGGGCTCGTCGGCGCCGACCCGGCCGATCTGAATACCTTCGGTGATGCCGTCCCCGGTGGCGGCTCGATCTTCAACTCGCTGGGCCTCGGCCTGAGCATCACCGATCCGTTACCGCTGGACCTGCCCGTTCTCGCCCACGGCGTCGGGTTGGGCGGTGCGATGGCCGGACTGGAACAGGCGATCGCGGAGTTCCTCAGCGGCGACCTGGTCTTCAACCCGCCAGACGATGTCGTCCCGGATCCCGGGGTGGCCACCGACGGATTGGCTGGTCTGCTGGCCGACCTGTTCGGCGGCGGACTGTAGCCCGCAGCCTCAACCGGGCGAGGCGGTCGTGCATCGGTACGGCCGCCTCGACGGTTTTCCACCCCGTTGACGCACCGGCCGCCGCTTGACCTGCGCGATTGCTTAAGGCCGCCGGCCGTTGCACTACCCTGAACACCTATGTGCGGAATCGTCGGCTACGTCGGGCAACGGCCTGCCCGCGAGGTCGTCGTCGAGGCGCTGCGCCGCATGGAATACCGCGGTTACGACTCCGCCGGCATCGCCGTCGTCGACGGTGTGGGCCGGCTGACGATCCGTCGGCGCGCGGGGCGGTTGGCCAACCTGGAAGCCGACTTGGCCCGCACCGATCCCGCCCTGCTGGTCGGTGGCACCGGGCTGGGGCACACCCGCTGGGCCACCCACGGGCGACCCACCGACCAGAACGCGCATCCGCACCGCGACGCGGCGTCCCAATTCGCCGTGGTGCACAACGGCATCATCGAGAACTTCTCCGTGTTGCGCGACGAGCTGGAGCGCGAGGGGGTGGAGTTCACCAGCGAGACCGACACCGAGGTGACCGTCCACCTGCTGGCCCGCCAATACCGTCGCGGCGACACCGCCGGGGACTTCGTGGCCTCGGCGATGGCGGTGCTGCGCCGGCTGGAGGGACACTTCACCGTGGTCTTCGCCCACGCCGACGAGCCGGGCACTATCGTGGCGGCGCGGCGATCCACCCCACTGGTGGTCGGCATCGGCGAGGGCGAGATGTTCCTCGGCTCGGATGTGGCGGCGTTCATCCCCTACACCCGCAATGCGATCGAGCTGGGCCAGGACCAGGCGGTGGTGATCACCGCGGACAGCTACCGCATCACCGATTTCGCCGGCAACGACGCCTCCGAGGCTGCTCGGCACTTTCACATCGACTGGGACCTGTCGGCCGCCGAAAAGGGCGGCTACGAATACTTCATGCTCAAGGAGATCGCCGAGCAGCCCACCGCGGTGGCCGAGACCCTGCTGGGGCACTTCGAGGACGGCCGTATCGTGCTCGACGAGCAGCGCCTCTCCGATCAGGAGCTGCGCGAGATCGACAAGGTGTTCGTGGTGGCCTGCGGCACCGCCTACCACTCCGGTCTGCTGGCCAAGTATGCGATCGAACACTGGACGCGACTGCCGGTGGAAGTGGAGCTCGCGAGTGAATTCCGGTACCGGGACCCGGTTTTGGACCGCAGCACCCTGGTGGTGGCGATCAGCCAGTCCGGCGAGACCGCCGACACCCTCGAAGCCGTCCGGCACGCCAAGGAGCAGAAGGCCAAGGTGCTGGCGGTCTGCAACACCAACGGCTCGCAGATCCCGCGCGAGTGCGACGCGGTGATCTACACCCGGGCCGGGCCGGAGATCGGTGTCGCGTCGACCAAGACGTTCCTGGCCCAGATCACCGCGAACTATCTGGTCGGACTGGCGCTGGCCCAGGCCCGCGGTACCAAATACCCCGACGAGGTCGAACGCGAGTACCGGCAACTGGAGGCGATGCCCGAACTGGTGGCGCAGGTGCTCGATGGCATCGAGTCGGTGGCCGAGCTGGCGCGCCGGTTTGCGGCGTCGAGTGCGGTGCTCTTTCTGGGCCGGCATGTCGGCTACCCGGTGGCGCTGGAAGGCGCGCTCAAACTCAAGGAACTGGCCTACATGCACGCCGAGGGTTTCGCCGCCGGTGAGCTCAAGCACGGCCCGATCGCGCTGATCGAGGACGACCTGCCGGTGATCGTCGTGATGCCCTCGCCCAAGAATGCCGCGATGCTGCACTCCAAGCTGCTCTCCAACATCCGCGAGATCCAGGCTCGCGGCGCCGTCACCGTCGTGATCGCCGAGGAGGGCGACGAGACGGTGCGGCCCTATGCGGACCATCTGATCGAGATCCCGGCTGTGCCAACGCTTTACCAGCCGCTGCTGTCGACCATTCCGCTGCAGGTGTTCGCCGCCGGGGTGGCGCAGGCCAGGGGATACGATGTCGACAAGCCGCGCAACCTGGCCAAGTCGGTCACCGTCGAGTAGCGGGAGCTTTCAGTGCGACGATTGTTGGTGGCGGCGTGTGCCGCGATGGCTGTGCTGGCAACGGCGCCGGATGCCGTTGCGGCCAACGAGGTTCCCGACCTCGATCCGCTCATCGACATCAGCGGGCCGCTGCCCGCCACAGCTGCCGACCTTTCCGCAACGCCGGATCTGGTGTTCACCACGCCCACCGGCCTGGTGTGCCGCAAGAGCCACGGGATGGTGACGCACAATGTGGTCTGCCAGGGCACCTTTCCCGGCTCGCCGCCGGGCACCCGCAGCGTGACGCTTACCGCAGTTTCGGACCGCGGGGACGGTCCGGCCCTGTTTCTGAACACGGCGGCCGACCGGCTGCGCGGTGACCCCGAACGGGTACCCGCCGTCGCTTTGGGCGTCAATCAGAAGATCGTGTTCTGGGACTTTTCGCCTACCGAGTCACTGGTCTGCGGGATTCCACCGGGTACCGAATTGGCCTGTGTTCTCAAGGCCGCGAACGAGAACGGGCCCAAGAGCAGCGGTCGGCCCGTCACGCACGGGTTCGTCGTCTCAGCACCGCAGAGCGACGTCTTTTAGTCGGCTCCCGGGTTCCGGCGGCGCCGGAATCTACGGGGCCGGCGTAGTGTGCGCCGTTCGTGCGCCGAAATCCCGACGGCGAACGCGGGGGCGATGAGACGATGCGACCGTCGTCGACCATCGGTCCGACCACGCTGGTCGCCCCCGAGTGAAGGAGAGCAGTCTTGTCCAACGACGATCCTGCGGCGCGAGTCCACCGGTCCAGACTGCTTCTGATCCTGGGGATGGCGGTCTTCTTCATCGCCTCCTATCTCGTCACCGTCGCACTGTACGAGCGAGCGGGATGCGGCTGCCCACGCCAACTCACGGAAGGGCAACCCTCAGCCGACGGAACGGCCGTGACCGTCGACATCGAAGATCTCCAGACGGTGAAGGGCACGCTGACCGGCAGGGTCACCATCAGCCCGGGGCCGGCACTGCTCGATCCGGGCACGCACGGGCTCACGCAAGATCTGAGCATCGCGGTGCACTCCGCGGTCACGCCCACCAAGCGCACCTGGACCAAGGGCATGGTGCCCGGTGAGTTCCCGGTCCCCTTGACCGTCTCCGGTAATTCGGCGAAATGGCCGTTCGATCACTATCAGACCGGGCCGATAACCGTCGACATCCTGCGTGGGGACTCTGCAGTGTCGGAACGGATTTCGGTGACGTTCATCGACCACATCGCCGGCTGGAAGAACGACATCGTCAGCGACCGCGAGGCCGGCCCCTACCGGATCACGCTGCACCGGTCTCCGAGCACCATGGCTTTCGGCGCCGTGGTCGTGGGCGTCTTGGTCGCGCTGGCCGCGGTGGCGGTCGTTGTCGCGGTACTCACGTTCCTGGGCCGGCGCAGATTCCAGCCGCCGATGACGACGTGGTATGCGGCAATGCTTTTCGCGGTGGTCCCGCTGCGGAACGCGCTACCCGACGCACCGCCGATCGGATCCTGGATCGACGTCACGATCACGCTGTGGGTGATCGTCGCGCTGGTGATGTCGATGCTGCTGTTCATCTACTGCTGGTGGCGCGACCTCAAGCCCGAGCCGGATGCGCCGGCACCGGAGGTAGTGGCGCAGTCGCACGCGCCATCAGGGATGGCGGGCGGTGACTCCACCGTCGACGACGATCTGGGTGCCCGTGATGAATGAGGCGCGAGGCGACATCAAAAACGCCACCGCCTGCCCGACCTCCTCCGGTTGACCGATGCGTCCCAGCGGTGCGGCGGCCACGAACCCGGCCGCGACCTCTTCGACGTCGAGCGCGATCTGCAGCATCGGGGTTTCGATGAAGCCCGGGCAGACCGCGTTGACCCGGATCCCGGCCGGGCCCAGCTGGGCGGCCATCGACCGGGTCAGACCCAGCAGTCCGGCCTTGGAGGCGCAGTAGGCCGGGATGAACGGGTTGGCGGTCAGCCCCTCGATGCTGGAGATACCGACCACCGCCGGGGCGCCGCCGGCCCGGGCGACGGCCTCCAGGTGCGGCAGCATCAACTGCACCAGCATCGCCTGGGCTCGCAAGTTGACATCCACGACGGCATCCCAGGATTCGCCGGTGTAGGCGCCCACCGGTTCGGGCAGCACCCGGCCCGCGGCATGCACCAGCCCGTCGATCCCGTCGAGTGCCTCGGCGGCTGCCGCGACCGCTGCGGGCAACCCGGCGTCCTCGCAGACGTCGACCACCGCGCCGGGCATCGCCAGTTCCTCGGCCACGTCCCGCACGGTAGGGGCGATGTCCCACAACGCAACCCGCCGGCCGTCGGCGACCAGCGCCTGGGCGCACGCCCGGCCGATACCTGACGCTGCGCCGGTGATCACGACTCCACTCAACTCCGGTCTCCTTCAACGATGATGAACTGCGACCAGTTCGGCTCACGCACCGCCGACCAGTACTCGTCGAGGCGCCACGGGCTCACGGTGTGGATCTCGCCGTTGGCGTTCTTGAAGTAGGAGTGCTTGACCGCCGGGTGCGCCCACACCATCTTGACGATCTCCTCCTGGGTGGCCCGGTGCCACTCGGTGGCCGCCTGCGCGGTCGGCTCGATCGAGTGCAGCCCGTCGCCGGCGAGTTTGGCCAGGCACGCGTCGATGTAGCGCATCTCCAACTCCGAGTTGAAGATCAGGCTGCCGCCGTGCGCCAGATGCGCACCGGGCCCGTAGAGCAGAAAGAAGTTCGGGAACCCGGGCACGGTGATGCCCAGATACGCATACGGCCGGTTGCCCCACAGCGTGTGCAGGTCGGTGCCGTCGCGGCCGGTGACGCGCATCGGCCACAGCACGTCGGTGTGCCGAAACCCGGTGGCGTAGATGATCACGTCGACGTCGTGGGGGACACCGTCTTCGGTTTCCACACCGTGCGGGGTGATCCGCTCGATACCGGTGCGCACCAGATCGACGTTGGCGCGCTGCAGGGTCTTGAGCCAGGTGCCGTTGTCCTGCAGGGTGCGTTTTCCGGTGGCCGGATAATCCGGCAGCACCTTGGCCAGCAGCTCCTCGTCACCGCCGACCTGATCGGTGATCCAGCCGGTGAACATCTGCCGGGCCAGGGCGTTGATCTCGCTCACGGCGTAGTCCTGGTCGGGATAGTCCGGGTCGACCCGGGCGGCTTCCAGACCCTTGTCCGCGCCGGGCCACAGCAGCAGGAACCGGTACCAGCGGCCGTAGAACGGCAGGTGCTCCAGGGCCCAGCGCACCCCGTCCCCGACCGCGTCGTGATACATCGGATTCGGGAACATCCACTGCGCGGTGCGCTGAAACACCGTGAGGTGCTCCACTTTTCCCGCGATCGCGGGTGCGATCTGGAATCCGCTGGCGCCCGCCCCGATCAGCGCCACGCGCTTGCCGGTCAGATCGATGCTGTGGTCCCAGGCCGCGGAGTGAAACGACGGCCCGGTGAAGCCGTCCGCGCCGTCGATCTCCGGCAGGTGCGGGCGGTTGAGCTGGCCGACGGCGGTGATCACCGCGCGTGCCGACAGCGTGGCCGATGCGCCGTCGGCCGTCCGGGTGGTCAGCCGCCACGTCCCGGAGTCCTCGTCCCAGGCGGCATCGGTGACCTCGGTGTCCCACCGAATGTGGTCGTCCAGGCCGTGTTTGGTGACCAGATCGGTGAAATAGGCTTGCAACTCCGGCTGTTCGGCGAAGTAGTGGCCCCAGTCATTGTTCGGTTCGAAACTGAAGCAGTAGAAGTGGTTGGCGACATCCACCCGGGCGCCCGGATAGGTGTTCTCCCACCACGTCCCGCCCGGGCCGGAGTTCTTCTCGACGATGGTGAAGGGAATACCGGCCTGCGTCAGCCGGATTCCGGCCAGCACTCCCGACTCGCCGCAGCCGATCACCACTACCGGCAGCTCCCTGGCGCGGTCCACTGGGACCGGCCGGCGCGGGTCGGCGCCGTCCAGGTCGAGTTCTTCGGCGAGCAGGCCCAGGTAGGCATCCGGCACGACTTCGCAGGCCGCCCAATCCATCATCTCCTTGACCAATTCGGCAGGCAGCGACGCGGGCTGCGGGCAGCCGCGGTCGCGGTAGTCGATGATCACCGGCAGCGCCTCGGCGCGGGCGCGGGCCTTGTCCTCCTCGGACATGAACCCCTGGATCTCGTTGAGGAAGATCCCGTTCTGCTTGAACTCGCGGATGAAGCGGGGGTCGCCGGTGATGTGCACGCATGACAGCAACAGGGTGGGGATGCTGACCTGCTCGAGGGCGGCGGCGATGTCGGCGTCGGCGGTGGTGAACGGTTCCCCGGCGTAGCGGTTGCGCAACAGCTCGGACCCTCCCTCTATTCGCTACTGGGCGGCGCGAAATTGTTTCGGACGATACGCGAGGCGCAGAGGCTGATCAAGGGTCGGCCGGTGCGGCCGGCTCAGCCGGCCGCGTCGACCTTCGAGGTGATCGCGTTGAGCAGGGTACGGGCCGCCACTGTCGAAGGAGTTGTGCGTGCGGCTATCGACGTAGTCGTGCGTTCGCACACGGCGACGCGGACAACTACGTTGCTGCGTACAGTCAGTCTGGTTTCACACGTCCAGTCGGAGTTGGCGTTGTCCATCATGAGGGCCTGGAGCACGCCGTCGGAGTCGATGAAATTGTCGATAAACCAGAGTTGGTCGGGTGATTCGTTCGCGCTGGTAAGGCGGCTGTTGACAATACGGACGTTGCACTTTCGCCACGCAGCGCTCTGCTTGGCATAGAACGCCCGGGCAGCGGCGGCGTGCGGAAAGCTGGTCACCGACATCGAGACATGCTTGACCAGGTAGCGGGGATCGGGTTCGGCCGGACTGTTCCATCGTTGCCAGCGGATTGCAGTCCAGCCCGAGCCTGCGTAGGCCTGCGAAGCGACGGACGTGACCCCTTGGCAATCGGCGTCCGCCAGATCGTCTAGGTCGATGTACTCACCGTGCGTCACCAGATCGATGGCGGGGTCGTCCACCGCGGTTGAGACGACGCCTCTATCCGGCAAGAGGCCGTCGAGCGCGGCGACGGGCACCGGACGGTCCGAAGCGGAGATGGGCGTCGGTGTCCGGTCGGGGGAGGCAGCCGGTGACGACGCCGGGCCGGATTGCGGGCGTTCGTGCCGGTCGCCGCGTATGGCGGTCACGGTGAGTCCCACGACGATTGCCGTGAGCACGCAGACCAGTCCCAGCAGCAGCTGTATCAGTCGGCCGTTGTCGTTCGGTGGAGGGGCCGGTGGCCAGAATGGCGGGGCCGGGCCGCCTGGCCCCGGCGAGACGGGCTCGTTCATCCCGCGTCGATCTTCGCGGTGATCGAGTCGAGCAGTGCCTGTGCTGCCGCTGTCGAATCCGTCTCCGCGCACACGCTGACGCGGACCACAACGTTGCTGCGTACGGTCTGTGTGTTCTCGCACGACCAGCCGCCGCCGCCCTCGAAGATTGTGGTCGCTTTGAGCACCCCGTCGCCGTCGGTGACGTTCTCGACAGACCAGAATCGGCCCGGCGAGTCTGCGACAGTGGGTATGCGGTTATTGATGATGCGGCCGGAGCACTTCTGCCACGCTGCGCTCTCCTTGGAGTAGAAGGCGCGGGCGGTGCTGGCATGCGGATACGTCGTCACCGACATCAGAGCTTGGTGCTTCCAATCGGGCGGATCCGGCTCAGCGGGACTGTTCCACCCTTGCCAGCGCACTGCGGTCCAGCCGGAACCGGCAAAGACAGGCCCGGACACAGAGGTGAGCCCCTGGCACTCGGCGTCCACCATGACGTCGGTGTCGATAGTCGTGCCGGTAGCGACCAGACCCATGCCCGGATCGCCCACCGCCGAGGAGATGACGTCCTTGGCCGGCAGCAGTCCTTCTAAGGCGGAGACAGGTACGAGCTTCCCGTCGCCGGAGTCCGACTCTGTGGCGGATTGCGCGTTCTCGTGCCGGTCGCGGCCGGCGAGGGTCACACCGAGCACCACCGCGGTCACGGTCAGCACGGTGACCAGTCCCACCAACAGCCAGACCGGTCGGCGGTTGCCGCGCGGGGGAGGACCCGGCGGCCAGGGCGGAAGCGGTGCGCCCGGCGGCGGCATGGGCCGGTTCATGGGCGCAAACTGCGTCGGGTCGTACGGGTTGGGAGTTGGACCGTGCGGTTCGCTCATCGGGCACCCCCGTCCCATCGGGGCCGGTCACAGGCGGACGGGCCTCACTGGCATCAGACGTTAGCAGCGGTGGGCCTGTCCGCGTCTGCACTGACCGTGCGACGCTGTACGCCGTGGCAGACGTGCGTACCCGCCTGGCCGCGGCGTGGCATTTCGTGCACACCGCCCCGCTGACCTACCTGTGGCTGGCGGTATTGGGAATCACCACCGTCGTCCAGCATCTGGTCGGCCCGCGGCTGCACACCATGCTCGTCGAGCAATCCACCAACCTGCACCACCTGGCGACCGACCCGCTGGAGGTGCTGGTCTCCAGCCTGTTGTGGATCGACGGCAAGGACCTCTCGCCATACCTGGTGCTGTTCACCCTGTTTCTGGCGCCGGCCGAGCATTGGCTGGGGCACCTGCGGTGGCTGATGGTCGGATTGATTTCTCATGTCGGGGCCACCTATGTCAGTGAGGGCGCGCTCTACGTGCTGATTCACCTGCACCGCGAATCGGAGCGGTTGACCTACGCCCGTGACATCGGCGTCAGCTACTTCCTGGTGGGTGTGATGGCCGTGCTGACCTACCGCATCCGTCCGCCTTGGCGCTGGGGGTATCTGGCCGTGTTGCTCGTCATCTTCACGGTGCCGTTGGTCCTCAACCCGGACTTCACCGCGGTCGGCCACGCCGCCGCGCTGCTGATCGGATTGTGCTGCTATCCGTTGACCCGTCACCATCCGCTGCGACATCACCCGAGCGCCGTCGGCGGCCACTAGCCTGACAGTCGCGAGCAGGCGAGGAGGTCAAGTGCGGCACTACTACAGCGTCGACGTCATTCGCGCCGCCGAGGCGCCCCTGTTGGCGAGCCTGCCCGACGGGGTGTTGATGCGCCGGGCCGCGTTCGGGCTGGCGACCGCGATCGCCCGGGAGCTGGTCGCGCGCACCGGCGGGGTGTCCGGGCGGAACGTGTGCGCCGTGGTGGGTTCCGGTGACAACGGCGGCGACGCGCTGTGGGCGGCCACCCTGCTGCGGCGGCGTGGCACGGCGGCAACCGCCATCCTGCTGGACCCGGCACGCGCCCACGCCAAGGGCCTGGCGGCCTTCGTCAAAGCCGGTGGCCGGATCGTCGATACGGCGCCGCCCGCAACGGATCTGGTGATCGACGGAGTGGTCGGTATCTCCGGGCGGGGCCCGTTGCGGCCGAACGCCGCGGCAGTCTTCGCCGGGGTTGAGGCGGCGGGCATCCCGGTGGTAGCCGTCGACATCCCCAGCGGCCTGGACCCGCACACCGGCGCGGCGGACGGACCCGCGGTGCACGCCGCTCTCACCGTCACCTTCGGCGGCCTCAAACCGGTGCACGCGCTGGGGCAGTGTGGGCGGGTCGAGCTGGTCGAGATCGGTCTGGACCTGCCGGCCACCGACATGCACTCGTTGACTGCCGCCGACGTCGAGGCCTGCTGGCCGGCGCCCGGACCGCGCGACGACAAGTACACCCAGGGCGTCACCGGAATCCTGGCGGGGTCGGCGACCTACCCGGGTGCGGCGATCCTGTGCGCCGGGGCGGCGGTGGCGGCTACCTCCGGCATGGTGCGCTACGCCGGAAGCGCTGATGCCCAAGTGGTTTCGCACTGGCCTGAAGTGGTTGCCGCGCCCAGTCCGGCGGCTGCCGGGAAGGTGCAGGCCTGGGCCGTGGGGCCCGGTCTGGGCACCGGCGAACAGGCTGCCGCCGCGCTGTGGTTCGCACTCGGCAGCGATCTGCCGGTGATCGTCGACGCCGATGCGCTCACCATCCTGGCCGCGCACCCCGCCCTGGTCGCCGACCGCAGCGCGCCGACCGTGCTCACCCCGCACGCCGGGGAGTACGCCCGGCTGGCCGGGCACCCGCCGGGCTCCGACCGGGTCGGCGCGGCCCGCGAGCTGGCCGACCGCTTCGGCGCCACCGTGCTGCTCAAGGGCAACGTCACCGTCATCGCCGACCCTTCCCGCGGTTCAGCGAGGCTCGACGGAGGAGAGGCGAAGCTGGGACCGGCGCATGAACCCGGCGCGGTCTATCTCAACGAGGCCGGCGGGTCCTGGGCGGCCACCGCGGGCTCGGGCGACGTGCTGTCCGGGATGATCGGCGCACTGCTGGCCTCCGGCCTGCCCGCCACCCGAGCCGCTGCCGCCGCCGCGTTCGTGCACACCCGGGCCGCCGCGGCCTCGGCCGCCGATCCCGGACCCGGCGACACCCCGACGTCGGCGTCGCGCATCCTGGCCCACATCCGCACCGCCCTGGCCCAGCTGTAGAGGAGAGTCGCAGTGACCCATTCCCACCCGTCCGTGCCGGCGCACGCCATCGCCCCGGCCTACACCGGCCGGCTGTTCACCTCGCCGGTCCCGGCGCTGCGACTGCCCGACGACCCGATGGACCCGCAGGCCGCCTACCGCTTCATCCACGACGAGCTGATGCTCGACGGCAGTTCCCGGCTGAATCTGGCCACCTTCGTCACCACCTGGATGGACCCCGAGGCGTCGACGCTGATGGCGGAGTCGTTCGACAAGAACATGATCGACAAGGACGAGTACCCGGCGACCGCGGCCATCGAGCAGCGTTGTGTGTCGATGGTCGCCGACCTGTTCCACGCCGAGAACCTGCGCGACGACGACCCGGCCAGTGCCATCGGGGTGTCCACCGTCGGGTCCAGCGAGGCGGTGATGCTCGGCGGGCTGGCCATGAAGTGGCGGTGGCGGCAGAAGCTCGGAGACGACTGGAAAAACAGGACCCCGAATCTGGTGATGGGCTCCAACGTCCAGGTGGTGTGGGAGAAGTTCTGCCGCTACTTCGACGTCGAGCCCCGCTACCTGCCGATGGCCGAAGGCCGCTACGTGATCACCCCCGAGCAGGTCGTCGACGCCGTCGACGAGAACACCATCGGGGTGGTGGCGATCCTGGGCACCACCTACACCGGGGAGCTGGAGCCCGTCGAGCAGATCTGCGCCGCGCTGGACACCCTCGCCGCGGGCGACGGGCCGGACGTGCCGGTACACGTGGACGCGGCCAGCGGCGGATTCGTGGTGCCCTTCCTGCACCCGGGCCTCAAGTGGGACTTCCGGCTGCCGCGGGTGGTGTCGATCAACGTCAGCGGCCACAAGTACGGCCTGACCTACCCGGGCATCGGGTTCGTGGTGTGGCGGGGCGCCGACTACCTGCCCGAGGAACTGGTGTTCCGGGTCAATTACCTGGGCGGAGACATGCCCACCTTCACGCTGAACTTCTCTCGGCCGGGCAATCAGGTCGTCGGCCAGTACTACAACTTCCTGCGGCTGGGCCGAGCCGGCTACACCGAGGTGATGCGGACCCTGTCCGACACCGCCCGCTGGCTGTCGCACCAGCTGGCCGGCAGTGAGCACTTCGAGGTGATCAGCGACGGCTCGGCGATCCCGGTGGTGAGCTGCCGGCTGACCGGCGAGCGCAGCTACACCGAGTTCGACGTCTCCCACGAGCTGCGCACCTACGGCTGGCAGGTGCCGGCCTACACCATGCCGGAGGGCGCCGAGGATGTCGCGGTGCTGCGGGTGGTGGTCCGCGAGGGGCTCTCGGCGGATCTCGCCCGGGCGCTGTTCGACGACATCATGAAATCGGTGACCGCCCTGGACCGGGTCAAACCCGCGGGGCACTACGACGATCAGCAACACTTCTCGCACTAGCCTTTCCCTCGAGTGTGCGTTTTAGGTCGCAGATTCGCGATTTCGGCGCCCAAACCGCACACTCGACGCTCCGGTCACCAGGTTTTCGGGCAGCCGCGGCTGATCAACGCTGCGCCAACCCGCTCCAGGAACACTTCGGGGCTGTGGTGCAGCCTGCGAGCCGTCAGCCGCAGGTCGATCCAGCCGAGTTCAGGCAGCACGTAGTAGCGCTCGGCGTCGTGCTGGCGCTGCACCGGGTCGGTCCAATGGTGGGCGCCTTCGAAGTCAACGCCGACGAGGTACTCCTCCCATCCGATGTCGATGCGCGCAACGACAAAGCCGTGATGGCCGTACACCCGGATCTGGGTCTGCGGCCCCGGAAAGCCCGCCCGCACCAGGAGCAGCCGGGCCAGCGACTCATACGGTGATTCGGCGCCGCCGTCGACAAGGGACAACGTTTCATCAAGCTGACGCAGCCCTCGGGCGCCGGGGTGCGCGTCGGCCACCGCCATGACATCGACGACCTTGAGGTCGGTGACATTCATGAGGGCATCGATGCGCTGCACCCCCTCGGTGGGGCCGAGCCGTCTACCCAGGTCGAACGCGGTGCGGGCGGCTGTTGTCACCGGCATGCCGCCAACCGTCCGCACCTCGCCGGGCAGCAATGTATCGGTGCGCACGGTGAGCAGCGGCGGTGGGCGCCGATTGGTGTGGACAAGCTCCGCGGGGGTGGCCCCGTCGATCCACTTCGCACCGAGCATCGCCGACGCCGACGGCCCGGCCAGTACCCCGTTCCGGCGCGACCAGAGCCAGGCGGCACGGGCCCGGTCGCACGCCGTGAGGTCCGCCTCGCGTGGCGCCCAGACCCCCGGGTAGATGCGGACGTAGTCACACTGCAGCCGACTACGGGTCACCGCGCCGGCGGCTAACGCCTCTGCCGCCCGGAAGGGCCTACGCGGTGGTGGCATGGCCGCAGGGTGGCATTCGGACGCGCCCCGGCGCCGACGCCCATCCACAAGCCGGTTCGCCCGAGTGTGCGTTCTAAGTCGCAAAACGGCCTCGGAGCGAACCAGACCACACACCCGGCGGCCTGATAGGGGCATCCGGGCCGTTCTGGGACAATCGGCGGTGACATGACTGCCACATCGCGAACGGCCGGCCTGCTCGGTGAAGCGCTGGTGGACCTGGACGCCATCGCCCACAACGTGCGGGTGCTGTCCGAACAGGCCGGTGCCGCCGAGCTGATGGCCGTGGTCAAGGCCGACGGCTACGGTCACGGCGCGGTGCAGGTGGCCCGCGCCGCGCTGGGCGCCGGTGCCGCCGAACTCGGGGTGGCCACCGTCGACGAGGCGCTGACGTTGCGGGCGGCCGGCATCACCGCACCGGTGCTGGCGTGGCTGCACGGCCCCGACACCGACTTCGCGCCGGCCCTGGCCGCCGACGTGCAGATCGCGGTCTCCTCGGTGCGTCAGCTCGACGAGCTGCTCGACGCGGTGGCGCGTACCGGCCGCACCGCGACGGTGACGGTCAAGGCCGACACCGGGATGAACCGCAACGGCGTGGGCGCCGCCGGTTACCCGGCACTGCTGACCGCACTGCGGCGCGCCGTCGCCGACGACGCGATCCGGGTGCGGGGCCTGATGTCGCACCTGGCCTGCGCCGACGACGTCGCCAGCCCGGTCAATGATCTTCAAGGGCAACGGTTCTCCGACATGCTGACCCTGGCCGGCGAGCAGAGCCTGAAGTTCGAGGTGGCGCACCTGGCCAACTCGGCCGGGGTGATGACCCGGCCCGACCTGGCCTTCGACATGGTGCGGCCGGGGATCGCGGTGTACGGCCTGAGTCCGATCCCGCAGCGGGGCGACATGGGTCTGATTCCCGCCATGACGCTGAAATCCCTTGTGGTGCTGGTGCGCTCGATCCGGGCGGGGGAGGGAGTCTCCTACGGGCACACCTGGATCGCTCAGGCCGACACCACCGTCGCGCTGGTCCCGATGGGTTACGCCGACGGGGTGGTCCGCCAGCTGAGCGGGCGGTTCGAGGTGCTGATCAACGGCCGTCGCCGGCGCAGCGTCGGGCGAGTATGCATGGACCAGTTCGTCGTCGACCTCGGGCCCGGCCCCGTCGACGTCACCGAGGGTGACGAGGTCGTCCTGTTCGGGTCCGGCGCGAGCGGTGAGCCGCTGGCCCAGGACTGGGCCGACGAGCTGGGAACCATCCACTACGAGGTGGTGAACAGTCCACGCGGACGGGTCGCCAGGACGTACCGGGGAGGCGGCACCGATGGCCGGTAGCCGGCGCATCAACCTGCGGGCCGGTGGCCTGCTGGCCGGGGTGGCCGGTCTGGCCGCCGTCGGTACCATCGCCGGGTCCACCGTCGCACGTGCGGTGACCCGGCGCACCACGGCCGAAGACCCTTACGCTGCTGAGGATTTCGAAATTCTGGCTCACGACCACAGCTCGGTGGTGGTGACCGACGACGGCGTCGAGTTGGCGGTGCGTGACGTGGGTCCGCGCAACGCACCGCTGACCGTGGTGTTCGCCCACGGATTCTGCTTGCGAATGGGGTCTTTTCACTTTCAGCGGGCCCGGCTCACCGCCGAATGGGGCAGGCAGGTCCGGATGGTCTTCTATGACCAGCGCGGCCACGGCGACTCCACGGTCGCCCCGCCCGAGACCTACACCGTGCCGCGGCTCGGCCAGGACCTGGAGGCGGTGCTGCAGGTCGCGGCGCCGCGGGGTCCGGTGGTGCTGGTCGGGCATTCGATGGGCGGCATGACCGTGTTGTCGCACGCCCGGCAGTTTCCTCAGCACTACGGCAGCCGGATCGTCGGCGCGGCACTGATCTCCTCGGCGGCCAAGGGGGTTTCCCGATCACCGTTGGGGGAGATCCTGCGCAACCCGGCCCTGGAGGCGGTCCAGTTCAGCGTGCGTTACGCGCCGAGTCTGGTGCACCGGGGCCGCGGTGCGGCCCGCCGGGTAATCGCACCGATCCTGCGTGCGGCCTCCTACGGCACCGACGAGATCAGCCCGAGTGTGGTGGCGTTCTCCGAGGAGATGATGCACACCACCCCGGTCGCCACCATGGTGGGTTTTCTGCACGCCCTGGAGGTGCACGACGAGAGTGCCGCTCTGGCAACGCTGGCCAAGATCCCGACCCTGGTCGCGTGCGGCGACCGTGATCTGCTCACCCCGCCCGGCTACTCGCGGGCGATGGCGGCCGCGCTGTGGGATTGCGAGTTGGTGATCGTGCCCGGTGCCGGGCACCTGGTGCAGTTGGAGGAACCCGACGTCATCGACGACGCGCTGGTGCGGCTGGTGGAGCGGGCCACGCCGCGCCGCGTGGTGTTGACTCGCCGGCTGCGGCGGAAGGCCGGACGCAGTGGCTGAGACGCAGCTCCTAAAGACAGCCGAAGACACCATCGCGTTGGGAGCGCGCCTGGGTGCCGAGCTGCGCGCGGGCGACGTGGTGGTGCTGTCCGGACCGCTCGGCGCCGGAAAAACCGTGTTGGCCAAGGGGATCGCCGCGGCACTCGACGTCGACGGACCGGTCACCTCGCCGACGTTCGTGCTGGCGCGGGAACATCGGCCCCGCCGGCCCGGTACTCCGGCGATGATCCACGTCGACCTCTACCGGCTGCTCGACGAGTCGGACCTGGACCTGCTGGCCGAGTTGGACTCACTGGACCTGGACACCGAACTCGACGACGCCGTCGTCGTGGTGGAGTGGGGCGAAGGACTAGCCGAGCGGCTCTCCGAACGGCATCTGGACATCCGCCTGGACCGGGGCGCCGAATCCGAGGCGCGCACCGCGACCTGGCGATGGCACGCGCCATGACGGCGGCGATCCTGACCATCGACACCGCCACCCCTGCGGTCACCGCGGGCCTGGTGGCGGCCGACCGGCGCACCGTGCTGGCCGAGCGGCTCACGCTGGACGCCCGGGCCCACGCCGAGCGGCTCACCCCCAATGTGCTTGCCGCGCTGGCCGATGCCGGGCTGAGCATGGCCGATCTGGCGGCGGTGGTGGTGGGTTGCGGCCCGGGGCCGTTCACCGGGCTGCGGGTCGGAATGGCCAGTGCTGCGGCCTACGGGCATGCGCTGGGTATCGACGTGCACGGGGTGTGCAGCCTCGACGCGATCGGGGCGTGCACCACCGGCGCGACCCTGGTGGTCACCGACGCCCGGCGCCGCGAGGTGTACTGGGCGCGCTACCGCGACGGGATACGGGTGGCGGGGCCCGCGGTCAGTGCCCCGGCCGATGTCGACCCCGGCGACGCCGTCGCGGTGGCCGGATCACCGACGCACGCCGCATTGTTCGACCTGCCGACGCTCGACATTTCCTACCCGACTCCCGCGGGACTGGTTGCCGCGGTGCGGGATTGGGATACCGAACCGGCGCCGCTGGTGCCGATGTATCTGCGCCGCCCCGACGCCAAACCGTCGGGTTCAGCCGCGCCGCCGGTGGCCATCGGCGCGTTGCTCGAAACCGATGCCGCGCGCTGCGCCGAACTGGAGTCGCAGTTGTTCGGCGGCGACGACCCGTGGCCGGCGGAGGCGTTTCACCGGGCCATCGGCGCCCCCGATCATCACTACGTCGCGGCCCGCATCGGCGATGAGCTGGTGGGCTACGGCGGGATCTCGAGGCTCGGGCGTACCCCGCCGTTCGAATTCGAGGTGCACACCATCGGGGTGGATCCCGCCCACCAGGGCCGCGGAATCGGCCGCAAGCTGCTGGACGACCTGCTGGCCTATGCCGCCGGCGGTGTCGTGCACCTGGAGGTCCGCACCGACAACACCGCGGCGATCGCGCTCTACCGTGACGTCGGCTTCGTCGAGACCGGAATGCGGAAGCGCTACTACCGCAACGGTGCGGACGCCTACATGATGCGGCGAGAGGCCTGTCTATGAAAATCGTGCTGGCGATCGAATCTTCTTGCGATGAAACAGGTGTCGGCATCGCGCGGCTGGCGGGCGACGGCACGCTGGAGCTCCTGGCCGACGAGGTGGCCTCCAGCGTCGAAGAGCACACCCGGTTCGGCGGGGTGGTGCCCGAGATCGCGTCGCGGGCGCACCTGGAGGCGCTGGGCCCGACGATGCGCCGGGCGCTGGCGAGTGCGGGCGTGCAGCGTCCCGACGCCGTGGCCGCCACCATCGGCCCGGGTCTGGCGGGTGCGCTGCTGGTGGGCTCGGCCGCGGCGAAGGCCTATGCCGCTGCCTGGGGGGTGCCGTTCTACGCGGTCAACCACCTGGGCGGACACTTGGCCGCCGACGTCTACGCCCACGGTCCGCTGCCCGAGTGCGTGGGCCTGCTGGTCTCCGGCGGCCACACCCACCTGCTGCACGTGCGGTCGCTGGGGGGACCGATTGTCGAGTTGGGCAGCACCGTCGACGACGCCGCCGGGGAGGCCTACGACAAGGTGGCCCGGCTGCTCGGGTTGGGCTACCCCGGCGGGCGGGTGCTCGACGAGCTGGCCCGCACCGGGAATGCCGATGCCGTGGTGTTCCCGCGCGGGATGACCGGGCCGCGCGATGCCCCCTACGCGTTCAGCTTCTCCGGACTCAAGACCGCGGTGGCCCGCTATGTGGAACGCAACCCCGACTTCGTCCCCGCCGATGTGGCGGCGGGCTTCCAGGAGTCCGTCGCCGACGTCTTGACGGCCAAGGCGGTGCGGGCGGCCACCGACCTCGGTGTCGGCACGTTGTTGATCGCCGGTGGGGTGGCCGCCAACTCCCGGCTGCGTGAGCTGGCCGAGCAGCGGTGCGCGGCAGCGGGTCTGAGGCTGCGTATCCCGCCGCTGCGACTGTGCACCGACAACGGGGCGATGATCGCGTCGTTCGCGGCGCATCTGATCGCGGCCGGGGCGCCGCCTTCGCCGCTGGATGTGGCCACCGATCCCGGCCTGCCGGTGGTGCAGGCCCGGATCGGCTGACCCCTGACCCCCGCCCCCCACGGCGCGAGCGCGCGTGTTTGCCCACGACACGCCGGGCGCAGGCGTACAACTGTGCACCTTCGCGCAAAAGTTGCGATTCGCAGCAGCCCCACCTTGAGTGCTAGCACTCTCATGTATAGAGTGCTAGGTGGCAGTCGGACGATTCCTTGCTCGGCACCCGCGACGACGACGCGAGGGTTCGCACGAATGCCGAACACCTTAAGTAAGTACGTACCGATGGGCCCGGCGAAATGCCGGGCCACATCCAGACAATGTGGAGGGCTCCAATCGTGGCGAGCGTGAACATCAAGCCACTCGAGGACAAGATCCTCGTTCAGGCCAACGAGGCCGAGACCACGACCGCTTCCGGCCTGGTCATTCCCGACACCGCCAAGGAGAAGCCGCAGGAAGGCACCGTCGTCGCCGTCGGTCCCGGCCGGTGGGACGAGGACGGCGACAAGCGGATCCCGCTGGACGTCAAGGAAGGCGACGTCGTCATCTACAGCAAGTACGGCGGCACCGAGATCAAGTACGCCGGTGAGGAGTACCTGATCCTGTCGGCGCGCGACGTGCTGGCCATCGTCGGCAAGTAGCCACCAGCAACCACCGTGCCCGCCCCGGAGATCCCCGTACCAAGCTGGTTTGGGGGGCGATCTCCGGGGCGGCACGCGTGAAGGAAGGGTTGAACATTCGTGAGCAAGCAGATTGAGTTCAACGAGGCCGCCCGGCGGGCCATGGAGGCCGGCGTCGACAAGCTCGCCGACGCGGTCCGGGTCACGCTGGGCCCCCGCGGCCGTTCCGTGGTGTTGGCCAAGTCCTTCGGCGGCCCGACGGTGACCATGGACGGCGTGACCGTGGCCCGAGAGATCGACCTGGAGGACCCGTTCGAGAACCTCGGCGCCCAGCTGGTGAAGTCGGTGGCCACCAAGACCAACGACGTCGCCGGCGATGGCACCACCACCGCCACCGTGCTGGCCCAGGCCATCATCTCCGGCGGGCTGCGCAACGTCGCGGCGGGCGCCAACCCCATCGCGCTGGGCGCCGGCATCGCCAAGGCGGCCGACGCGGTGTCGGCGGCGCTGCTGGCCGCGGCCACCCCGGTCACCGGCAAGGAGTCGATCGCGCAGGTGGCCAATGTGTCCTCGCGCGACGAGCAGATCGGTGAGTTGGTCGGTGAGGCCATGACCAAGGTCGGCAGCGACGGCGTGGTCAGTGTGGAGGAGTCCTCGACGCTGAACACCGAGCTGCAGATCACCGACGGCGTCGGCTTCGACAAGGGTTTCCTGTCGGCGTACTTCGTCACCGACTTCGATTCCCAGGAAGCCGTGCTGGAGGATGCGCTGATCCTGCTGCACCGGGACAAGATCAGCTCGCTGCCCGACCTGCTGCCGCTGCTGGAGAAGGTCGCCGGGTCGGGCAAGCCGTTGCTGGTCATCGCCGAGGACGTCGAGGGCGAACCGCTGTCGACCCTGGTGGTCAACGCGATCCGCAAGACGCTCAAGGCCGTCGCGGTCAAGGCGCCGTACTTCGGTGACCGGCGCAAGGCGTTCCTGGAGGACCTCGCGATCGTCACCGGCGCCCAGGTGATCAACCCCGACGTCGGCCTGACCCTGCGGGAGGCCGGTCTGGACGTGCTGGGCACGGCCCGCCGGGTGGTGGTCTCCAAGGATGACACCGTCATCGTCGACGGGGCCGGCACCGCCGAGGCGATCGCCGCTCGCGTCAAGCAGCTGCGCGCCGAGATCGAGGCGACCGACTCCGACTGGGACCGCGAAAAGCTCGAGGAGCGGCTGGCCAAGCTGGCCGGTGGGGTAGCGGTGATCAAGGTCGGTGCTGCCACCGAGACCGCGCTCAAGGAGCGCAAGCATCGCGTCGAGGACGCGGTGGCGGCCGCCAAGGCCGCGGTCGAGGAGGGCATCGTCACCGGCGGCGGCACCGCCCTGGTGCAGGCCCGCACGGCGCTGGCGGAGCTGCGGTCCTCGCTGACCGGCGACGAGAAGCTGGGTGTGGAGGTGTTCGCCGCCGCGCTGAGCGCGCCGCTGTACTGGATCGCCACCAACGCCGGTGTCGACGGCGCGGTGGTGACCAGCAAGGTGGCCGAGCTGCCGGCCGGGCAGGGCTTCAACGCCGCGACGCTGTCCTACGGTGACCTGGCCGCCGACGGGATCGTCGACCCGGTCAAGGTGACCCGTTCGGCGGTGCAAAACGCCGCCTCGGTGGCGCGGATGGTGCTGACCACCGAGACGGCGATTGTCGAGAAAGTAAGCCAAGAGGACGGCCACGATGGCCACGGACATCATGGGCACGCTCACTAGGTAGTTACCGAACGAGAGCACCCCCGGTCCCGGTGGCTGGGGGTGTTTTCGTGTGCGAGGGACAGAGGTTCCAAAATGACACGTCGATACAACAGGCCGGCACCGCGCAGATGGTGCGGTGCCGGTTCCCGGCGTTTCTATGGTGCGGTTTAGTGCAGCGTGTCGGGGCACAGCTCATGCTGTGCCGCGTCCAAAACCCCCGCCGTGTCCATGATCGCCAACCCGCCCATGCCGCGAACCTGCTCGGGTGTCTGGCCGGCGTGCAGCATCTGGCACATCTGCAACCCGGTTGCGAGTAGTCCACCAGGGAACTCGTAACGCATGATGCCGTGGTCGTCTATGTACTTGTAGAAGCTGTCCCCGTCGGCGTGGGCCGGCGCAGCGAGCAGGACAGCGGTGGGGATGGCCAGGGCGGCGAGTATCAGCTTCATGGACCTAGTTTTACCTCGCTGGACTGACATCCGTTCCACGGGCATGTCTTCCCGATGCCAGTGCGGGACTGACGTAGCGTTGATGTCGTGCCCACGATCTACCACTACACAGATGTGAACGCATTCGCAAACATCGTTGAGAAGGCCGAACTGTGGGCTACAGACTTTAGATATCTGAACGATTCCAGAGAGCTTAGTTACGCCTGGAGGCCGTTCGTAAAGATGCTGCGAGAACTAGCATCTGATGGTGGCGAATATTCTGAGTGCTATAATGCGCAGCTTGGGATTCTGCACGAATCGGATGGTATAAAACTAGCCAACCTAGATTCGAGCGTATTTCTTGCCTGCTTTACAGAGCGACGTGATGCAATAAGCCAATGGAGTCGCTACGGCGCAAATGGGTACGGTGTTGCGTTAGGCTTTGACGCCGAAGCCGTCGCAAGGATCAGGGTTCCGTTGCATAGCCTCACGCCGATGTTGTGCAACACGCAGCCCGAACAAATGGTGTCTCTACATAAGGTCAAGTATGGAAAATGTGAGCGCCGTCTGCATGTAGACCGGCTCGTTGAAATGGTGAGATCGTGCGGCAAACGGAACGGTGTCGATATTGAATACCGGATTGGCAACCTTATTTCGATGCTTCCCGCGCTCATGGAATCTCTAAGCCTGATAAAAGACGCTGGATTCAAAGACGAGCGGGAACACCGACTCGTACTGCATGAGTTCCAGGGATACACCGATAAGTGGCGAGCCGCTCTTTCCGGGCAGCCGCAGCCGTATTCTGATCTAGCTAAAGCCTCGCCACTGACCGTCGATGTTCGATTCCGGGCGGCAGGGCCAGCCCTATTCAAACCATATATCCTACTTCCGTTTGACCGTTCTGCGCTCACGGAAGTCGTGATAGGTCCATCCAACAAAAATCATCTTGCGAAACCCACCGTGGAAAAATTTCTACGGCGATATGGGTTTGCCAATACCGAGGTATCTTTGTCAAAACGGCCATACCAGACTTAATCGCCTGAACCCGACAGGTAAAATCTAGCCGACCACCCCCTTGCGGCCGATGACCGCGTTGTGCCAATCGGCCACCGATACGCCTGCTGAATTCATCACCGGGCCGACCCTGCGGTCGGCACCGATAAACTGGCTCAGAGACGCCATATAGTCATATAACCCACCTGGATAGCACCATTCATCAGCCGAAGTTAATTCGTCCGGCAGAGAGGCAACCAGGGGGCCGTAAGGGCTATTACCGTCGCCAGCGTCGGGCACAGGCGATCCGTTGGTTGATTAGTTGTTCTTCGGGCGTGTACTCCGGGCCGGCGTTCTGCTCTACAGGTGCAGGCGCCTGCGGTTCGTCCCGCTTCACGTTCGGAGGGTTGCCGGCGGTGTAGACGCAAACTACGCCGATCACGCTGCGGTCCCATCGGCGGTACCCGCAACGCCCAGGCTCCGACGCCACTTATCTCTGACATCCCTACGACGAGAGATACGTAGCCATTCGTCGGGGTTGGCAGATCGCCAACGGGCTTGCCTATCGGCCTGTTTCTCCGGTGTGCGTTTTCGGTACTCGCTGGAAGCGAAGTTCTTACACGTCTTACACGTGCCGTTCAAACCTCGGTAACCGTCGCGCCGAACGCAGAAACGGTCAAGCGGTAGTGGTTCTGTGCAGGTGTTGCATTGTTTCAATCCGAGCGCGTATAGCCGTTCGCGGCGGTCACGCTCGGCTGGTGATATTCCAGCCATAATTATCTTTCGGTAATTTTGATATCGGCCTAATGGGGCCGCTTAGGGATTAAATAACCGTGGCAGGTGTAACTACCCTCGCCAAAGGTGAAAGTGACTCAGCGAGCCATCTAGGTGGCAATACGACCGTTTTGGGGTTGCGTTGTTAGTCAAATCGACTTCCCAGCCCGTACACAATGTCGATTCCGGATTACGTCCCGGTCGCCCTCCTGGGGGTAGGGGTACACCCCCGGGGTACCTGACCTGCTGGTACGCGCAGCCAGCGCGGTGCGGTGCTGGCAGGGCCAGAGCGAGGAGGGCAAGCGAGGCAGGCAGGCAGGCAGCAAGCGCTGCCTGGTCCCGCCCCCGTGCCTGTGCCTACGTCCCGGTACCCCTCTTAATCTCGCGGTACTGCCTGGGCGAGACACCTACGTCCTGGGCAGCGCGCAGCGCGGCGTAGTCCTGGCGCTGGTACTCGGAGAGTGCGTCGCTCAAAGTGACGACCGCCGCCCAAAGCTCGCTGTTGCCAGTCGCTTGGACTACGCGCTGTGCATCGCTCATCTCGGCGTCGACCAGCTGGCACAACTTGAAGCAATAGGGGAAGAACCTGCTATCAGACTTGACGTACCTGGCGCAGCCTTCTCGGGCGCACGTTGGGTTGCTATCCACTGCGCCCCCTGCGGATCTGGGCCAGAGTCTTTAGCGGGATGCTCTCGGGCGGATCGGGTCGCTGATAGCGACGGTTGAATAGTTCCCTCCGAGCTTCGATGTCGCCGCCGTGCCATGGTTCCGGGACACGGTTGCAAGCCTGTCCCTCTAGGCACGCGGGACATTCGTCCCGATGCCGTTGACCGGCATCCTCGATGGCGGCGTTGTACTTCTCCGTCGCGTCGACGTACCGCTGGAAGACGGCTTCTCGCTCCTCGGGTGTTCGAGATGATGGACGCTCCAACCATGTTGGCTTGGGCACTTCAATCTGTTGTTCGTCGTCTACGTGAATCTTGATGTCCCTCTGGAAATTAGAAAACCCCCGGCATCGATGCCGGGGGTTCCGTTTGGGTGATCGAGAGCTGTTGTCAGGCTGCGGGTTGGATCGCCAGCCGGATCTCGGCGGCTTCGCTGCTGGTATGTAGGTGCAGCTCATAGCCGTGCAAGGCGGGAACCACGAACGGCGCCAGCGGTCCCCACCGCTTCGCGGCGTCGGTGCCCGACGATATGGAGACGAACGTAGTCGCCGCAGCATCGGCAACGCCGAGCGTCCCAGGGTGGCCCAGCCTGCAGGCAAGTACCAAGCCGGCGGATCGGGTGTCAGCGGTTACCTTGCCTATCTCATGCCCCTCTAGCACGGCGATTCGGACGTAGATGCCCCACAGCGGGCGGAGCTGTTCGGCGGCGTTGCGCCAGCGTTCGACGGCTTCGCCTTGTGCGCGGCCCATACTGAGAACACCGGGGCCGTACTTGTCGCCCAGGTTCGGCAAGTCTCCTGCGACTTCGTTCAGTCCGAACTCGTCAACGATGCTGTTGAACCGGGCGACGGCTTCGGCTTCCCAATCGGCGGTGGCGCTGTAGACCGCTTTCAGCAGTCGTTCCCCGGCGACGTTCAGCAGCGCATCACCCAACCCGTTGTGGACGGCGAACAGCCGGTTAGATGCCGAGACGAGTTCCGCCTTGGCGGCGTCGAACTCGGATAGTGCGACGGTGGCGAGCTTTGAGGATGCATCGCGGAGCGCCTCACCTGCTCGGGATTCTTCTCGTTGGGTGTCGCGGTACATCTTGCTCTCGGAGTTCACGGCTTCGGGCACGTCGATACCTAGTTCTCGGACCTTGCGGATGAGTTGCAGTGCTGAGTTCTGCTCTTCGTGGTGGATAGGCATGTGTGGTGTGTTCCTCTCAGTAGTCCATACGGGCGGCTACGAACTCGGCGAACAGCTCGCCCAGTTCTGCCGGATCGGCTTGGGTAGTTGCGGCCTGGTGGCCTGCCTGCCATTGGGCAAGTAGCGACTCGGCCAGTGAGTCGGGGTGGGACATGGCTTCCTTTCGGGGGTTGAGAAAACGGCCCCGCCGAGAAGGGCAGGGCCGGTGTTGTCAGGTGGGTGGACGGGTGGACCTCGGGGTGGACCGGGAAAACCGGTCCTGACCTGTGGTGGACCGATGGACCGGGGTCCACCCCCTATTTGTGTATCTGAGTAGAAACATACTGCTCAGAATGAGTAGTTAATATAACTAACTATAATTTGTTCATTTGGACATGCCGTCCACCAGACGGGCGGACAGGGTGGACCGGGGTCCATCGGTCCACCCCTGGTCAGACGGTATTTTTAGGGTCCACTCTGGGGTCCACGGTCCACCCCAGGGGTGGACCTTTTCAGGCGGTGCGGTACCAGTCGTCCCCACGGTCATGCACGCGACCCTCCTCGATGAGAAGGTCTAACGCATCATCGAACTGTTCGCGCTTATCACTGCGGAGCCGCTTGCGGAGTTCGTTACGGCTGGCACCGTAGTTTCTGTCCCGCAGCCACCGGTACAAGCTGTCCGCCGCTCGACGTACCGCTTCGTCCGATTCGACCTCGGAAGCGGCAGCCTTACGGATTCCGTCACGCTTCCCCGCAGCGACGGCTTGCTTGCGGTCGCGGCGGCTCATAGTGTCCAGCGCCTTCTGCCGGGTGCCTTCGGACACCTCCATAACGACACCGGACAGCTTCCAGTCCTCGCCCCGCACCGATGAGTAGTGACCGTTGAGCACCGCCAGGGCGTACGCCAGTTTCACGCGGGCGTACAGCTTGTGCCCGTCCAACGGAGACGACGTATCTCCTACCAGCTTCGCCCGCTGCGCCGCTTCCATATCCCGCTTGGCCTGATCGCATACCGCGATCTGCGTCGGCCCAGTCGGGAACGTCCACCGCCGCAATGGTGCCGGCATGTCGGGGCGGACTTCGGGCAATTCATCGGCGCCGATGTTGGCGGGGAACCACACGAACCTCTGCGGCAATCCGGTGACAGCCGCCGACTCAGACAACAGCAGTCCGGCGTTGCCGTACTGGACACCGGTAATCACCCCGAGCCGATAGCTGTTCGCCAGTACCTCGACGTTCTTAGATTCGTCGGCCACCGCGAACGACAACGACTCACCGGAGAAACCGTTACACAGGCGTTGGGTGAGTGTGGCACCCATCCGAGAACCCGACGCACTGAGCGAACCGAACTCGGGTGCGTCCACGATGGCAGAATCTCGCACTCGCTCGGATACCCACTCCCCTGAGTCGGGTTGTTTCACTCTGCGGGCGAACAACTTCGGCAGTGCTTCGCCCGATGCGATCTCCACTGAGTAGACACCGCTGGGCCAGAGGTAGCCCGCGACTTGGGAAGCGACACCTTTACCGCCTCCCGACTCCGCCGCCAGCACCGCGTACAGGTTGAGGTTCCCGCCAGCGGGATCACCGATACCGGTCATCGTCCGCCATCCTGGTGGTACGTCGGCCAGGACGCGGACGCACAGCGCACCGAGCACCGCCCAGGGCGATGCCATCCCGGCGAACGCAGCCTGACGAACCTGTTGTAGCTCCGGTCGTGCATCCCAGAACATCCGCTCGCGGTCGGCGGGCAACCAACTACGGGGATCTTCAGAGGTCGCGTATCGGGTACTGCTGGCGATCCAATCGACAACCTGACCGTCTTCGTCACCGCCAGACTCCAAGTAGGCGTTGTGGATTTTCCCGGCGTAGACCTCTACGTCTTCGCCGATTGTCTTGACCAGACCGATAATCCTGGGAACCGACTGCCCGAGAACCCGGTTCCGATCCCCCGGACCGGCGTTGGCGATGTCGTTCAACTTGAACGCGATCTTGCTCAGCGCCCACTCGCGCTGCTCGGGGGTGACGAGTTCGGGTGTGGACCACTTGGGCGCCGGTGTCTCCCGGCGCTGTTTGATAGCCAGTCGCTGCGCCAGCTCCTCGGGGAACTCGGGCAGTTCCGAAGTGGACACCCCGGACGTACCGGGGTGCCACTCGTAACGCTGCTCGGGGTGGCCGATGATCGCGGTAGGCGAGACGAACAGCAACCCTCCGTCGCCGCGTATGTCGACGTTGTCGGCCAGCAAGCCCGCCGAACTCTTGACCGGTGTCGCACCGCAACGGTAAAGGCGATGCTCGCCACCAGACCGCGACTTCGCCTTGAGCGGTGTATCTGGTAGCTCGACACCGGCATCGGCCAGGGCGGTGAAGCCGTCTTTGCCTTTGCCGTCCACGTCGATGTCCACCGCGACAACACCTGAAGCTCCGGTGTTGATGGCGATCCCGGTATAGCCCTCCCAATCGGAGGGCTGATCGAACACCCGCCCACGCCACTGGGGTGTATCCACTCGTTTGTTGCCGCTCTGGTCCAGCGATACGTTCACCGGCACGCACCTGTACCCCAGCGCCGCATACGCCTGCGCCCGGTCGAACAGACTCATTCGCCCTCGTACTTCAACGCGGTGATCTGGTCGGCTTCCACGTGCATCGTGCTCGGTTCGTTCCCGAACCGGGAAACACTCTTTGGGTAGTACTTGAAGGCGTATTCCACCCCCTTGTCGGTGCTCCTGACCATGCTGAACGTGTGAGGCTCGACGTTGTACCACCAGCCTCCGATCATCGCTCGGGAGACTTCCCGGTCGTTTAACGCAATCATCTGGTTTTCCCTTCTCACTTTGTTTTTCGCGGTGACGATGTTCATCACCGCCACCCCGCCCGGTTGGCGGGGAAGTCTCTAGGCGATGCTCAGTGACCGGAGCTGTCGCCGTGCGTCTCGGCACGAAACGCGGTAGCGTTTCTGCGCTTCTCGTTGGCAGTGGATGCACCGGCCATCTGGCCGGCGGTCCAGCGGGCCACGATGAACGTGGCGGGTGCAGGGTGTGGGCATGATGTCCCCCTCTCTGGCTATGGCTAGTCGGTAGTCGGCAAAAAATGGGTGGCCGGCTCACGCTGGACTGGTGTCACGTGAGCCGACCCGGCATCGGGGAAAGGAATAACCCGACACCACCCGTGCAACGCCACTGCCCAGGAGATGGGTGGACGTTGCTCTCGGCGGCGCTACCTGTAGACCGGCGTGCAGCTCGCCAAGTCGGCGGGGATGAGAACTCCCGTAGGTCTATTTACTCATCCACCCTTTAGTAGATACGTGGAACATCAGTCGTCGTAAAACACCATGTCCAGCCAGTCATCGGAGTAGTCAGTCGGATCTGCCGGCACACCTTGCCGTACCGGAGGTAGGCCCGCCTTCCGGTACTGCTCATCGCGGAACTCGTACCGCTCGCGGCGTAGTGCAGCCATCCGATACCGCGCTCGCTCGCTGTGTTCAGCTTCCTTAGCCGCCTTGCACTCGGCGCACAACTCGGGGTACCTGCCGGTATCCGTGCGGCCCCTCTTGTTGTGCGCGATCCCGCGACGTGCAGTCACCAGCCCCGCGCATTCCCTGCACCGTCCGTAGTAGACCCGCATTCCCCAAAACTGAACAACGCATCCATATTTGGTTGTCCAGCTGCGGAGCGCGTCCGGATTCTCCCGACGCCACCTGTCCACCTTGGTAGGTACGCCCTTCGCCATGCTGCTACCGCCCGACGCAGCGAGGCCACGCGCACGGATAGATGCGGGGTCGTCGTCGTTCCCGGCTGCTGTCATGCGTCAGTACCGCGCCGTTCCGCCAACTCAGATTTGAGTTCTTTAATCGCATCTTTGATGGCTTCGGACTTGGCATCTCCCAGTGTTTCGTGGTTGGGCTTGAGACGACGGATGCCGCGCACGGCGGCTTCCAACGCTTTGACCCGCTGCTTAACTTCCCCGAAGTTGGTCGCCGGCTTCGGCTTTGGGTATGACTTCTCCCTCAAGTCTTTAGCGGCACGTGACGGAGCTACTTCGCCTTGCTTGATCCTGTCGAAGGCATCGGGATCATGGCGGGCTACGTACTTAGCATCCCTGACGGTGCGGCCGGAGACGTTGAACAGCTCGCCAGCTTCGTCGCTGGCTTGCGAGGGAAGGTCAGGAAATTTTTCCTTACCTCGCACACCACCCTTACCGCCCTCGCTCATACGAGCCTTGGCCTGTTCGGAAAACACTCGCTCGTACTCCACCGCGATAGCCGCACGCTGACCCTTCTCCAAGTGCCGGCGGTGGATGTTGGTCGAGATGATCCACGGCCCGATCTTGTCTGGCCGAACGTCGTACCGCTTGTCGAACCTCGGAGTAACCCCGGCACGAATGCAGGCCGCGTACCTGTTCCGTCCGTCGATAACTACCAAGCTGTCCAAGTCATCGAGGTCTGCCAGCGTGATCGCAATGGGCTCTCGCTGCCCGTTCTCTTTGATGTCCTCGGCAAGCGCGTCTAGTTCTTCGTCAGACAGCATCGGGAACAGAGATGCAATCGCATGTACCGGGTACTCCCCGCAGAACTCCACCTGCACATCTGCCGTCATGCGGGCACCGCCTCGGCGGTCGGCGCCAGCTCGCGGGCGTAGCGGTCAACGATCACCGAGCCGAGCAGCCAATCGGGGTCAGCTACCTCGGTGTGCTCCACAACGTCCCACTCGTACCGGTCCAGCAGTTCGGCAACCGGCCGATACAACTCGTCGGTAACCCGCACTAGCGGGCTGCGGAATACTTCTAGGAACCGATGCCCGCACAGGTCGAACCTGCGGGTGATGAGTTCGTGCGGACGGGTGTCCTCGCTGTCTTCGTTCATATCCCCTATCCCTTCGTTCTCCCGGCTGTCCCGCCGTGGCACACGGCGTCCGTCGCCGTGTGCCGTTTGCGCCGGCAGTCTTTGACTGCCTCGCTTGGGTTGCTCCCCTTGAGCGATGTCGTCAACGACTCGGGGCTGTAGCCGTCGCACTTCCGCCGTAGTTGCGCGTGTCCGCTGCTGTCCCTTCGAGGTCCGGCTTGCCGGGGGGTTGTGCCCCCGGCGGTTCCTCGCCTCCGTCGTCATCGCTGACCACAACCCCATCGTAGCGATGCCTAACCGGTTTGTCAAACCGGTTAACCCTGCTAGTCTGGCGACATGGAGAAACGACAGGTAGACGCGCGTTCGGCAGACGACTACGTGGTCACCGTCGACCTCGGCCCGAACTACGAGTGGGTAGCCGAGATGAAGTGGCCCGAAGGCGAGACGCAAGGCGGACCCGCTGTGTTGCTGATCCGCCCATCGGACCCCGACAGCTACCCCGCTGGCGGGTTGTCACAAACGGTCCTGCGCGATGTCGACTTCAAAACTGCGCTGGACAAGCTGAGGCGACAGCTCGACAGTTCGAAACGGTGGAACAGCTCACGACGACTCAGCGAGGAAAAGCTGGTAGCACTCCTGGGCGACCATTCCGGTGGCTCGATAACGGCCGAATACCTCGCGTTGCTGTCGCGGGTCTACGTCGGCGCGGTCAACCGTGGGCAAAGCAAGCCGTTGGAGTACCTATCGGAGGTCACGGGTAACTCACCGGCGGCGATCAAAAACCACCTGTGGCAGGCGACCCGGCATAAGCTCTTGGAGCGCTCCCCCGGACGGGCCGGCGGCAGGGTCACGAACGACGCAGCCAAGATACTGAAACCGATACTCGGGATTGACGGTTTGGACTCACTTGGCGGGTCGTCTGGTTTTGTGCCCCCTACTTGACATAGAACGGGATGACCTCGTGGGTGATCCACCGCTTGAACGCCTTCGCCTGCGGCTTGCGGCTGCGGAGGATCAACGAGTACAGACCTGGCTCGTTGACTACCAGAGTCCCGCGACCTCCAACATCATTATTGATGATGTTGGTACCTAGCTGCTGTTTCTCGTCTTCATCGAGGAACGTAAGTGCCTGACTGACGTTGTTCAGTGCCAGCACGTCGCACACGTCCTTAGCGACCCACCACGGGTCACCGTCACCGTTGCGGTCAAGAACGCCTGAAGCGACACGCGGAACGCGCGTCTGCGCGCGACACGCCGTGCGACTCTCTATCCACGGCATTTCAGGCCGCTGAAATGCTGAAGCGCGTGGGTTGCTAACAGGCGGCTGCGAGGTTTATCCCCAGGGGCAGGTCCGTTGTCCACAATTGCCCAACAGGTTGACTAACAACCAAGGTTGCACAGCTCCCACCAACGTCTAGCGTCGTCAGTGTCATCAGGTGAAATGCGAAGCGTGTAATTCAGCTGAGACTGCCCCGCAACGCCTGCTACGCGGTACGGGGCAGCTTGAAGTCCCGACTCGTCTCTGCAACTCGAAGGAACCAAAAATGAGTTTAGATCGAACCCTTGGAAGTCAGCCGCCTAGACCTGCCCGCAAGGACGCACTGGACCCCCGAATCGTTCTCGGGATCGCGGTAGTTCTCGGCGGACTGACAGCGCACTACGTGGATTGGAGCACGGCGACCCTAGTGTTTGTATCTGTCGTCTCGTTGTTCACTCCGCGGACAGAGTGACCTTTGGTACGGCTCACCGGTCCTCGCCGTCGTCCCAACGGGACTCATTCGGAGACAAGCCCCCGGGTGCATACGGACCGGTCACCAGTGCATCGCACGCCGCGAACGGTCCTACGAAGCCACCGGTATCTGGACAATACGACGTGTCTCCGAAATCACCGTCGCACAATCTCTGGTCATAGCAATACGACGGCATCGGGCCGGCATATGCGACCGGGGCAAAAAACCCGGCCAGTCCAGCGGCTACCCCGACTATCGAAATTCTCACCGGCACCGTCATCTACTCGTCAACCCTTCCAGAACATCCCCATCAGCATTTACGCGAACGACATCCCCGGCGTGGCTGTGGAATCTGTGGCTGCCATCGACATCTATCTCCACGCCAGCAACACCGCAGTCGGACATAGCTTCAAATACCCGCTGCCACCTGGGCACCGCACCTTCCGGGCGTAGCTGTCCAGTCAGCGTTTGAAGATCACCGAGGTCTAGTCGTAAGCCTGTGCGGTCGAAATCGAGGCGGACACCCATCGAGCGCAACCACACATTGCGAGCCGTCACGTCCTGGCGTTCCCACCAATCGGAGAACAGTTCTCCGGTCGGCTGCCACGTCCATCCGGCGGGCTTCACCGACTCGGCGCTCAGCTCGGCTTGTCGAGCGGCCATTGCTTCAATCCGAGCGTCGAGGGCATCGCGCTGCGGCGTACCGGCCCTATATGCCGGTGTACCGATCAAGCTGGTTACGTCGATGAGTTCCGCGTCGAGTTCGGCCAGCTCGGCGGAATGATCAGAGCCGGAATCCCATTGGCGCTCTAACCGTTCCGATTCTCCGAGCAGTCGCAAGATGACACCCTCCACTGCACTATCGGCCTCGTCAAGCCGTACAGTCCTGTTGCCGCACCTGGTTGTCTTGGACATCGAACGGCACCGGTACCGGGGATATTGGCTGTGGCTTCCGCCGTTGAATCGGTACGCCGGTTCGCCACAGACACCGCAATGGATCACGCGCAGCAACAGCGATGTCGACCGTTTGGTGGGATCGCCGCGCTTCGACCGGCTGGCCAGTTCGACCCGTAGGGCGTCGAAGTCTTTGCGGTCGAGAATCGGTTCAGAGCGGACCACGGGGGAGCCGTCACCGTTGCGTATCGGCTTACCGCCAGACACCGCGTATCCGAGCATCGCCTCACTGAGCAATGACCGCTTTAGCGGTGTGACGTTCCACGTGGTGCCCTTCATCGGGTTGTCCTGTAGCTGGGCCATCCGATCCTTAACGGTCGGAATACCTCGCCGGGTCAAGTCGTGGGCGACCCGGTTCAGCGGATCGCCCGCCAGAACTCGCCGTACAACTTCGTGGATTACCTTAACCTGCTCAACGTCGTGGACAAGCCGCCAAACACCGTCGCCGTCCCGCTCGGGCCGGTACCCCCACGGCGGTGTCCCGCCGCGATACTTGCCGAGCCGGATGTCACGCCGCTTGCTCGACGCGTTGCGCTCGGAGATGGCTGCTAGCTCCATCTCGGCCACGGTGCCGATCAACGCGATCAAGACCGCCGCGAACGGCGATGTCATATCGAAGTGTGGTTCGGTAGCAGACACCACCAACTTGTCGTTGTCCTCGGCCCAATCCACCAGCTTCCTAAGGTGGCGGATGGATCGGGTCAGCCTGTCTACTCGGTAAGCAACGACCACATCGAACAGCGCGGGGTTACCGGCTTCGTCCGTGTGCTCGCCGGCCAGCCACCGAGCCAGATTCGGGCGTTTCTTTCGATCGAACGGATCGACGGCACCGGACACGTCAAGGTCTTGTGCAACACCCGCGATGTCGTAGCTACGTTGTCGACACAGCTCCTCGCATATTTCTAACTGGCGCTCGGGCGATGTCGTAGCGTCGGTGACGCGGGATAGTCGAACAACGATCAAAGCTCGCATGTCTTATATCTTGCACCACCGAGACCGCGGTGGTCGACAAGCCGGCCGAGGCCGACGAGCACGCCGGGCACGGCCATCACGGTCACGCCCACTAGGCCCGGAAGCCACGAGAAAGCCCCCGCTACGGCGGGGGCTTTTTCATGCTGTGAGACGCCGGATGCCATCCAATCTGCGAATCACCAGAATTTGCCAGACCGAGACTGTCGACGGTGCCAGACTCCGATCAGATCACTAACCGGGAGACTGTCATGGGAGCTGACAAGAGACTCGCTCACATCGTCCTGCAGACCGGGCAACTGAAGGCGCTGAGCAGAAATTTTCGATACCTGGGGATCTCGGGGCTCGACGTTGTTGTCATAAGACCGAGTAGCGGTATTGGCGCAACTGGCACGGGCGGGCCCGGGAAGCCCTGGCCTAATCCCGTCCTGCGCGGACCTACCTCAGGCCGTCCCGACCACAATCAAGAGGCGACAATCCCACGTGCCGCTCATGCCGATGAGCGGGCACTCAGCCTTGGCGGGTCGGTCGGATAGTCAGGTCGCCGATTTCGACGTCGTCGGGTTGGTCGATCACGAATGCAATCGCTCGAGCCACCGCCGCGGGGTCGATACCGAGATCGGCCATGTTCTGCCTGGCCTGCTGGCGCAAGGCTGAATCGTCGACCGCGTTGTCAATAAGCTCGGTGCGGACGTAGCCGGGGCAGATCGACGTCGTCCGCAGGCGCCCGTCGGTGCTCTCCTGCCGCAGGCCCTCCAGTAGGGTGCGGACCGCGTTCTTCGTCCCGGCGTAAACCGCCTGGGTGGGAACGATCTTGAGGCCGGAGGTTGAGACGACGGTGACGAGGTGACCGCTGCCCTGACGGCGGAACACTGGCAAGGCCGCGGCGATCCCATGCAGGACCCCCTTGACGTTCACGTCGACCATCGCCGACCAACCCTCGACGTCGAGGTCGGAAATGGGGCTAATCCTGCTGACCCCTGCGTTGCCCACCATGACATCGAGACGGCCGAAGCGCTCGACGGCGACAGCGACGAGCGACTGGAGGTCCTCGGGACGTGTGACATCCACGCGTGTGGCGTACGCCTGCCCGCCAGCTGCTTCGATCTCGGCAACCAGCCGGTCGAGCCGGTCGGTGCGGCGGGCTCCGAGGACGACGCCCGCACCAAGGGCGGCGAGGTGGCGGGCTGTTGCTTCACCAATGCCGCTGCTGGCACCGGTGATGGCGACGACCTTGCTGTGGATGGTCATGAAGACCTTTCGCCTAGGAGAAACGCTGCGCGCTTACGCCGATGACCTTAGCTTTGTGATCCAAGCGACCTCCGTTTCGGCTGATCCGATGGAACGCCGCGCTGGCACGGACGAGGGGCGACCATCTCCGGCGCGTTGACTTTGCGCCAGCGGCCTTGTGCGGCGGCGACGAATTTGTAAGGCACGGCAATTCCGATGCCCACCGCTCTGCAAGCCGGCACTCCGGAATCCGAGTTGATAACCCGCACCTGGGCATTGACATGTCCCCAACAGAACGTTCCGCTGCTTCTGCTCACTTAACCCGGCGCCGACGGCTTCTCAGAGCGATCGATATTTTCAGCCGTCCACCGCGTTGCTTGGCGGTGCTTCTGCTTCGTCCACAACAGTGCGTCCATGCGGCGAACTGGTTTGCAATCGTGGAGAACGGGTACTGATCCACCGCGGCGTCAAGCAGGACGGCGTATGACGGTGCTGAAAAGGAGATCACCATGAACGCAGTGGCGGCCACTGAATTCCTGGCTCGCTCTACAACGTTGACCAGTGTCGGATGGATCGGTTACATCATCATCGGCGCCATTGCCGGCTGGATCGCGGGAATGGTCATGAAAACCAAGTACGGCCTGTTCGCCGATGTCGTCGTGGGCGTTGTCGGCGCATTGATCGGTGGTTTTCTGCTGAGCTTCGTCGTCGACACGGCGAGCGGCGGCTGGTGGTTCACCTTGTTCACCGCGATCCTGGGCGCGATCATCCTGCTCTGGGTGATGCGTCTGTTCGG